>Ga0310695_10003181_pt1 | contig 32765 bp, 29 predicted proteins | sample RumenRJG_04DNA_FD_203882 | JGI IMG/M metagenome (GOLD analysis project Ga0310695, IMG submission 203882) | Bovine rumen microbial communities from Lethbridge, Alberta, Canada - RJG_04 (v2) (version 2) | ecosystem: Host-associated > Mammals > Digestive system > Stomach > Rumen | place: Canada... | reverse complement strand
TCATTTTGTTAAAAACTTCAAATGGTTATAATGCAGCATTTAGAATGGTTGTCCTTTCTGTGTTTATGAGTGCATTGACCTTTATCTCCTATGTGACAGAATACAAATGGAGTAAGTGCCATTTACATAAATAATCATTGCCAGTTTCGTAATGTATTATTTTGCATTATTTTTATTAGTTATATGTAGTTTAAGTGAGGTTTTTTATAAACAACCTCCCAAGATATTATTTGTTGCCATTTATATATTGATAACATTAATGGCAATTTTCCGGTTCGGACAGCTGGGCGACTATTTTGATTATTATTATCTATATCAGAATCCTTTGCTGCTACGCGATCCTTTATTTATAATATATGCTTCTTCATTAAGATTATTGGGTTTTGATTATCAGGGATTTGTAACCATAACAGAGTTGATATGTATGGGACTTGCCTTCCCTTTCTTCTATAAAACATGTAAGTATAGTTTTATTTCACTTCTGGCATTCTATTGCTATACCTATATGCTGTGTCCTATGTCGGCACTTCGTCAGGCTGTTTGCCTATCTATGTTGTTGTGTTCATATAGCCTCTTGGTTGATGAAAAGAAGAATTTGTTTTATATTGTTACAATATTAGGCTGTTTTATCCATCTGTCTTTTTTCTCAGTTCTGTTAATAGGCATATTATACGACAAGAAGTTCTTCAATCATCCGATGCTTATCTTTGCTGTTTTATTTTCGGCATTATTAATGTTTGTTGGAGTTGATTTTTTTGCCGGTTTCCGTAGCGTGTTTAAAGACAGATCGATTACTTATGCAGAGGTAGGGGCATTTGATAATTTAATTCAGCTAGCATTAAGATTACTGATAATATTGCCTTTATTCTTCTTTAATCCTGATTATCGCTCAGATGGCTATTATTCAAAGGCTATTTGCATTATAGGTTTTATTTTATATTGCTTCTTATCTTCTGATTTGTTGGTTGCAGGTAGAATAGAGTTTTTCTATAGAACGTTTATATGTCTATTTATCGCATATCTTTCATATTTATATAAATCTATATTGAGAGATTCTGTGCTGTTAGTATTAATAGCGGTTCATGTGGTTCTCTTTTTTAAGAATATTGGGGCAGCAATATCTCAAGGTGACTATGTTGAAAGTGTAACAGTTTATAATTTCCCGTATATTTCTATTTTTGACAAATCAGAGATAGATAAGTATACTACCATAGATAAATATAATTATGCAGAATAATTATGCTATTATAAATACTTGTGATTTTGGCAGTACTGGTAAAATTGCCATTGGACTATTGGAATTTCTTAAGTCAAAGGGCGAGGATGCGATTTTCTGTTATGGAAGAGGGCAAAAACATACCTCTGATGATAGATATTTGTTTAGCAGTAATGCAGAGGTTATTATGCATTACGTAAATAATAAGATTACTGGTCAGTTAAACTCTTCATCTCAATTTGCAACTCGGCGATTGATTAAGAAACTGAGACAAAGAAATGTCAAGAATATTTTTATTGTTAATCTGCATGGTTATTATTTAAATGAGAAAATGTTTCTTGATTATCTCGTTTCTAATCAGATAAATGTAGTTTATATAATGGCAGACGAATCTGCTTTTTTAGGTAATTGCACTTATAGAAATGGTTGCGAGAACTATCTGAAGCAATGTATAGATTGTCCTGGGCAACGAGGAATTGCAAAGCTCCTGTTCCCTAATGCTTCCAAAAGTGCATTCCTCAAGAAACAGCAAGCCTACAAGGCTATCTCAAATATTGTATTTGTAGCTCCGGAGTTTGTAATAAAGAGTTCTGCCGATGCGCCACTGCTAGAAGGGAAGATGACTTCAATAGTTGATGAGGCCATTGATGTTCGAGTGAATCATCCAAAAGATACAACTCTGTTAAGGCACAAACTTGGAATTGCAGATGATGCGATTGTAATAGGTTGCGTAGCACCATATTCTTACGAAAGAAAAGGAGTACGTTATTTGATAGAGGCTGCTCGAAGATTACAAAATGACAAGCGTTTTGTTTTTGTGCAAGTAGGATATGATTCCAAAGATAAATCACAGCTGCCTTCAAATTATATACCTATAGGATATATAAGTAATCAGGAAGAGCTTACAGAATATTATTCTTTGGCTGATCTTTTCGTATTCCCAAGCTTGCAGGATACAATGCCGAACGCTTGTTTAGAGGCTTTAGCGTGTGGCTCTCCGTTGTTGTGTTTTGATATTTCAGGTATGCCATATATAGCTGATGAAACAGTTATGACTTTGGTAGAACCCAAGAATGTTGACCAGATGGTAGACGCCATAGTTAATACTCAGAAGAAAACAGAACAGACAATAAAAGTATGTCGGGATTATGCTATAAATCGTTATGATAATCAAAAGTATTTTTCTCGATTGTTTGAAATAATGAATAGATTTAATAACTAAATAATTAGACAATGATTCCATTTAACAAGCCTTATTGCTCAGGTAGAGAGCTAAAATATATAGACGAAGTATGTCATTCAATGACTATGTCTGGTAATGGTGATTTTACAAAGAAATGCCAACATTTCTTTGAAGAGAAGTATGGCTTTAAGAAGTGTCTTCTTACAACATCTGGTACAGATGCTTTGGAGATGTGCGCTATGCTTTGTGAACTTAAGCCTGGTGATGAGGTGATAGTTCCATCATATACGTTCGTATCTACCGCGTTGGCATTTTTGCGTGAAGGTGCGAAAGTTGTATTTGCTGATAGTTGCTCGGATAATCCAAATATGACAGTAAATGAGATTGAACCTCTGATAACCCCTAAGACTAAGGTTATTGCAGTCGTTCATTATGCTGGTGTTGCTTGCGATATGGATGCTATAATGGCATTAGCAAATAAGCATAATATTCTTGTTGTTGAAGATGCTGCTCATAGCATTGATTCATATTATAAAGATAAACCTCTGGGTGGAATCGGTCATTTAGGTGCCTTCTCATTCCACGAGACAAAGAATATCAGTAGTGGTGAGGGCGGAATGCTTGTCGTAAATGATGAGCGATTCATCCGTCGTTCAGAGATTATCTGGGAGAAGGGAACAAACCGAGCAGAGTTCTATCGTGGAATGGTCAATAAGTATGGCTGGTGTGATATGGGTAGTTCTTTCCTGCCTTCAGAGTTTAATGCAGCCTATCTTTGGGCTCAGTTAGAGCAGATGGATGATATTCAGGGCAAGCGCAAGCATATTTGGAATATGTATTATGAGGGACTTAAGGGAAAGATTGATCCACAGATTGTTATCCCTGAGCTTCCATCATATGCAACTAATAATGGCCATATGTTCTATCTGGTATGTCCATCACTTGATTATAGGACAAAGTTTATGGCATTTTTGAAGGAAAATGGTATCCAGACTACATTCCATTACCTTCCACTTCATGCAAGTGCTTATTATCAGGACAAGCATGATGGTCGCGTATTGAAGAATTGCGATATGTTCGGAGATTGTCTTGTCAGATTGCCATTATTCTATGAGTTGTCTGATGATGATGTAAAATATATCATAAAGAAGATCCAGGGATTTAAATATAGCTAGAAATTATCGTGGATAATCAGAAAACGTTAGATATCGTTTCTACCTTAAAATGCCTTTTATGTTTCGGGGTCGTTTGTATACATTCGACTTTTAATAACGAATCCATTGGTGTTAATGAGGGTGATATTTCTTTGTTTTCTGATTTCTCTTCAGTTTTCATTTATGGTTTCTTGGATAAAACCTGTGTACTGGTATTTTTTCTAATATCAGGTTACTTGTTTTTCTATAATGCACTTGATTTTGATACTGAAGTATATAAAAGGAAAATTAAGTCCAGGGTCAGGTCACTTTTGATTCCGTATGTTTTAGCGAATGGTATATACATAATCGCTAATTTGATAATATGGCATCATGAAAATGTGTCTGTTTCTTGGTTAATTAACGCATTGACAGGAATAAGTGGATACCCTGCAGATCCTCCATTATGGTATATCCGTGATTTGATAGTATTTGCACTGTTCTCATATGTGTTTTATTGGATTATACGTAAGTTCCAATTATTTGTGCCATTGTTCTTGTTGGTAGTATGGATAGCCGTTCCATTATTCGTGGATGCAGATATATCTTTACTCCGGGGCTTGGTGTTCTTTTTATTGGGGTCGTATATGGGTATTAGGAAATATGACCTGTTATCATATATGAGGATTAATTCATATGGTTGGTATTACATCATATCATTTGTTTTACTTTTCCTGGCAAGTATAGCTCTAAAGAACGAACCTCTTTCACGACTTGCTTCTGTTGCAGGCGTCTTGTTTTGGTTCTCATTGGCTTACCTGTTTTATAATAGGATGCAGATCAGGTTCCCTCAGATAATACTTGCTGGTTCTGTCTTTATATATTTATATCATTATTATGTGGCAATATCTATTCCAAGGTATATGATGCTAACATGGGGAGTGTCTCCTATAAAAGCATTTGTTTATTACGGTTTAGGAGCCGCTCTTACAGTTGTAGGGATGCTTGGAGTATTTCTTTTGATTAAAAAATACTGTAGGAATCTGACTTCTGTTATTGTTGGATATAGACTTTGAAATTCTGTAGAGGGATATATAATATATGTATAAACATTTCTTTAAGCGTTTCTTTGATTTCTGGATATCTCTGGTGGTGTTAATTATTATTTCGCCAATCCTGATTGTTGTCACTGTCTGGCTCCATTTTGCTAATAAAGGGGCAGGGGCATTCTTCTTCCAGGATAGACCAGGTAAAGATGGAAAGATATTCAAGGTAATAAAGTATAAGACAATGACTGATGAGAGAGATGCGGAAGGTAAGCTGTTACCAGATACTGTTCGTCTGACCAAAGTTGGTAAGTTCGTTCGTTCAACCAGTATTGATGAACTCCCTCAGTTGATAAATGTTTTGAAGGGAGATATGGCTTTAATTGGTCCAAGACCATTGCTTCCACAGTATCTTCCATTATACAGTCCAGAACAAGCTCGCCGTCATGAAGTACGCCCGGGAATCTCTGGTTGGGCTCAGTGTCATGGCCGAAATGCCATCAGTTGGACGGAGAAGTTTAAACTTGACGTTTGGTATGTTGACCATCTTTCATTAATTACAGATTTAAAGGTGATATGGATTACCATCATGAAAGTTATAAAGCGGGCAGATATTAATGAAGCTGGCCAGGCCACAATGGAAGCGTTTAATGGAAATAATTAAGGAGATAGTATGAAGGATATTGCAATATTTGGAGCAGGTGGATTGGGTAGAGAAATCGCATGCTTGATTAGAATGATAAATGAAAGTAAGGATACTCCAGAATGGAATCTTATTGGTTTCTTCGACGATAATCCATCATTAAGGGGCACATCTAATGAATATGGAGAAGTACTTGGTGGTATGGATCTGCTTAATTCCTGGGATAAGCCTCTGTCGCTTGCGATTGCCATAGGTAATCCGGGTACAATAAAGAAAGTAGTGGCTAATATTAAGAATACTCTTGTAGATTTCCCTAATTTGTTTGCTCCTGGTACAATTTTCTTGGACAAGAATAACATAAAGTTTGGTAGAGGTAACATTATTTGTGTCGGATGTTCTTTCTCATGTAATATTTCAGTCGGAGATTTTAATACTTTTAATTCTTTTATATCAGTAGGGCATGATGCATCTATTGGAAATTATAATTCATTGATGCCTGCTGTTAGAATTTCTGGCGAGGTTAAGATTGGCGAAGAAAACTTTATAGGTTGTTCAGCTGTGGTTTTGCAGCAGCTTACCATTGGTTGTCAAACAACTATTGGAGCCAATAGTACTATTATCAGAAAGACAAAAGATGGATGTACTTATATCGGTAATCCTGCAACAAGAGTAAAATATTAATTATTTGGTTCTTTTTCAAATATGAAAGCATTAATTCTTAACAGTGGCCTAGGCCACAGAATGGGTGTTATAACCAAAGAACACCCTAAGTGCATGACAGAGGTGTCTTATCGCAATACAATTCTGAGTCGCCAGCTCAGGCAGTTGGTTAGCTTTGGAATAAAGGATGTAGTGATGACTACTGGTTATTACGACAATGTTTTGGTTGATTATTGCAATTCTTTGCATCTTCCATTAAAATATACTTTTGTCAACAACCCAATTTATGATAAGACAAACTATATCTATAGCATCTATTGCGCCAAGGAACAACTAAAGGATGATGACATCATATTAATGCATGGCGACTTGGTATTCGAGAATCTTGTGATGGAGGCTGTGGTTAATAGTGAGGTTAGCTGTATGGCTGTTAGTAGTACCTTGCCTCTTCCAGAGAAGGACTTCAAGGCTGTCATTAAGGATGGTCAGATAGAGAAAGTTGGTATTGAATTCTTTGATGATGCCATGGCCGCTCAGCCCCTCTACAAGATAAAGAAAGAGGACTGGCTGGTATGGTTGGCAAACATTGAGAAGTTCTGTGATGCAGATAATCGTAAATGCTATGCAGAGAATGCTTTCAATGAGGTAAGTGATAAGTGCAAGATATATCCTTGTGATGTGAAGGATATGCTTTGTGCTGAGATTGACACACCTGAAGATTTGGAGATTGTTAGCAAGAAACTTGCTGAGGTCAACGAGCGCACTGTTTATATATGCTTCTCTACGGAGTACATTCATTCTGGACATGTGGCAATCATTAATAAGGCTCGTCGTCTAGGCAGATTGATTATTGGTATACTGAGCGATGAGGCAGTGGCAAGTTTTAAACGCTACCCTTTGATACCTTTCGAGGAGCGCAAAGCTATTTTCGAGAACTTGGCGGGAGTTGAACGTGTTGTTGAACAGAAGTCGCTTTCATATAAAGAAAACCTTGAAACATTGAAACCTGACTATGTGGTTCATGGAAACGACTGGTGCGAAGGTTTCCAGAAACCTATTCGACAGGAGGTTTGTGAGATACTTTCTGAATATGGTGGCAAACTGGTTGAATATCCTTATAGCAATAACCCCATGTACAAAGAGCTTGATGCTGCGCATCGCGCAGAGGCATCTATGCCGGATGTTCGTCGCGGTCGTTTGCGTAAACTCATTAATATGAAGGGCTTGGTAACAGCTATGGAGGCTCATAGCGGTATCACTGGCCTGATTGTAGAGAATACTAAGGTGCTCAAGGATGGTAAGACCTATCAGTTTGATGCCATGTGGGTAAGCTCACTTTGTGACTCTACCGCTAAGGGAAAGCCTGACATTGAGTTGGTTGATATGACCAGTCGTTTCCGCACAATTGATGATATTATGGAGGTTACCACCAAACCAATCATTTTTGATGGTGATACCGGTGGCTTGACAGAGCACTTTGTCTATACAGTCCGTTCATTGGAGCGTATGGGCGTTTCTATGGTCATTATTGAGGATAAGACTGGTTTGAAGAAGAACTCTCTGTTTGGTACAGAGGTTAAGCAGACACAGGCCTCGATTCCTGATTTCTGCGAGAAGATCAAGGCCGGTAAAAAGGCTCAGAAGACCAAAGAATTTATGATCTGTGCCCGTATTGAGAGCCTAATCCTTGAGCAGGGAATGGAAGATGCACTGGAACGTGCTTTTGCTTTCTCTGAAGCAGGTGCTGATGCAATCATGATTCACTCTCGCAAGAAGGATCCTGCAGAGATCTTTGAGTTCGTACAGAAGTTCCGTGAGAAGAATTCAACAACTCCTATTGTTGTTGTTCCCACAAGTTTCAACACTGTTACAGAGCAGGAGTTCAAGGATATGGGCGTGAATGTGGTTATCTACGCCAACCAGCTTACCCGTACAGGTTTCCCTGCAATGCAGGATGCTGCCCGCACTATTCTTGAGAACCACCGTGCCAAGGAGTGTGATGACAAGTGCATGAGTATTAAGGAAATCATTACGTTGATCCCAGAAGAGTAAGAAAGGAGCATAACTATGATAAGACCTGAGTTTTTTATAGAGGCATTAAGAGAGAAAGGTATTGACTGCTTTGCCGGTGTGCCTGATAGTCTGCTAAAAAACATCTGTGCATACATTACAGATCACTGTGATGCTGCTCATAATATCATTGCCGCCAACGAGGGTGCTGCCGTAGGCATTGCTGCCGGCCACTATCTGGCAACTGGCCAGCCTGCTTGTGTGTATATGCAGAACAGTGGTGAAGGTAATATCATTAATCCTCTTGCATCTCTCACAGATCAGGAGGTTTATAACATACCTGTGCTGTTACTCATTGGTTGGCGTGGAAGACCTGGCGTTCACGACGAACCTCAACACGTAAAGCAGGGTAAGGTAACTACCGGACTTCTTAATGTTATGGGAGTGAATTATGAGGTACTCTCCAAGGAGGAAGATAAAGCAGCCAAGCAGATAGATAAAGCAGCCAAAGCCCTTACCAACAAGGAAGTCTTTGCTCTGGTAATTGAAAAGGATACCTTTGAGGATTACAAACTCCAGAATGTAGATGTGAATGACCTCACAATGTCTCGCGAAGAGGCTATCCAAACCGTAGCTGCTGCTCTTGGTGAGAAGGATTGCATTGTATCCACCACTGGCATGATTAGCCGTGAACTCTTTGAGTACCGTGCTGTTATGAACCAAGGCCATGAGCGTGATTTTTTGACTGTCGGTTCAATGGGGCACGCCTCTCAGATTGCCTTGGGTATAGCTCTTGCACAACCAGATCGTCGTGTATGGTGCTTTGACGGAGATGGCGCTACCATTATGCACATGGGTAGTATGGCTATCGTCGCTAATAAAGCCCCGAATAACTATGTTCATGTAGTGTTCAATAATGGTGCTCACGATAGTGTTGGCGGTCAGCCTACTGTTGGCTTGAAGATTGACTTGCCTCGCGTTGCTCGCGCTGTAGGATACCCCCATACTTACAGCATCAGTACAAAAGAAGATTTGCAAGACATATTGAAAGAAATTCCGAATAATGGACCTTCACTTGTAGAAATAAAGGTGAAGAAGGGTAACCGAAAGAATCTTGGACGCCCGACCACTACCCCAATACAGAATAAGGATGCTTTAATGGAATTCTTAAAGAAGTAATATGTATTATTAGTGATATTTGTGTGTCATGAATCAAAAGATAATTAACGGAATAACACAACTGCCAGCAATACTGAAGGAAGTTGGTTGCGAGAAATTATTCATGGTAGTGGACTCTTCCTATCCGTTCTTGAACATAAAGGACGCAATAGAGGCTCTGCCGGTAAAAGAGAGGGTGATGTTTTCTGACTTTACACCCAACCCTTTGTACGAACAGGTGTGTAATGGTATAGAACTGCTGAAATCCTCAAACTGCGACACTATTCTTGCTGTAGGTGGAGGTAGTGCCATTGACGTGGCCAAGTGTATCAAACTTGCTGTACTGGCAGAGGAGGGGAATGCCGCTATCATTCCTCCATTGGTGAGTACACGTGTTGCTTGCGATGGTTCAAAGCTTCCGTTTATTGCGATTCCTACTACGGCTGGAACTGGATCTGAATCCACTCATAATGCAGTAATGTATTATGAGGGCGCAAAGCAGACTGTTACTAATGACGGCGTATTGCCTGATTATTCAATTTTAGAGCCGTCAGTACTAAAGACATTGCCATTGTACCAGAAGAAATGTACAATGATGGATGCTCTTTGTCAGGGTATAGAATCTTGGTGGAGTGTAAATTCTACTGAAGAAAGCTATGAATACAGCCGCAAGGCCATTGAACTCATCATGGTCAACTGGCGCAAGTATATCTTTGATAACGATGACGAAGCAGCTGCAAACATTATGTTGGCAGCAAACTATGGTGGCCGTGCCATCAATATCACGGCCACTACAGCCGCTCATGCAATGAGCTATAAAATCACTTCGCTTTATAAATTGCCTCATGGACATGCGGTGGCTGTATGTCTTCCTGAGATCTGGGAGTATATGATAGAGCACATGGATAAGTGTATAGATAAAAGAGGAAAGGAATACCTATCTGGTATATTTGAGCTCATTTCTAAAGCAATGGGATGTGAGAATCCCAAACAGGCAATTTCATTTTTCCGTCAAATGATGCAGGAGATGGATATGAAGAATCCCGTATCAGTGAATAGAGATGAAGAAATTGAAATCCTTTCATCTTCTGTTAATCCTATTAGGTTAAAAAACAATCCTATTTTACTTGATGAGAAAGTGCTTTCCTCCTTATATAAAATAATCCTTCGATAGTTATGAGAAATGTAATGATATCTAAGTTGGACGATGATACCAAGCGAATAATCAAAATTAAGCTATTGAATATATTAAAGTGTATAGTATCTGTCTGTGAAGAAAATAATCTTAGATATTTTCTGGCATATGGGTCTTGTCTAGGCGCAGTTCGTCATAAAGGTATGATACCATGGGATTCTGACATAGATGTATGTATGCCAAGACCTGATTGGAATAAGTTCGTTGAAATATGTCGGAATAATGATATGGGGTGTTTTGAATTATATACCCCAGAAGATACACCTGGATATTTTGAGCATTATGCAAGAGTCGGAGATAAGCAGACTACTAAACTCCAATCAATTTATATGCCATGTGAAATGGGATTATATGTAGACATCCATCCTATTGATGGCGCAAAGAAATTGTCAGTTGCAAAAAGGAGATACAGGTTGTTCAGAATACTCGAAATAGTGCATCATTTGTCAAATTCTAAATTTCCTATCTCTGAGAGATGGAAAATGATGATGAAAGGTCGTTTTTTGTTAGCTATAGGTCTTTCTTTTTTATACATAAATAGGAAATGGTTTAGTAATATTAGTCTGAGATTATTGCATTATATAATGGAGAAAGATCATTTTGACGAGAGTGAGCTGGCTGTGTCTTTCCTTGGTATATATGGATATAAGAATATTTTTCCAGTCAAATGGGTAAAAGAAACTGTTAAGATGAAATTTGAGGAGTTAACAGTAAATGTACCACAAGATTATGACAGCTATTTGAAGAACTATTATGGTGATTATATGACTCCACCTCCTGTAGAAAAAAGAGACGATAGGCATGTCCTTGATTACCTGAACCTTTATGAGAGAGTTTCGCTTGAAAAAATAATTAATAATAATAAATATAATGGAAATTAAAGAATTTATTGAGAATTTTGCTGATCAGTTTGATGATACTGAAGCAAGTGAGTTGAGTGCAGAAACAAAGTTCAAGGAGCTTGATGAGTGGTCATCGCTGATTGCACTTAGTGTTATTGCTATGGTTGATGAAGAGTATGATGTTACCATAAAGGGTGACGATATACGTGGTTCCGAGACCATTCAGGATTTGTTCAATATTGTTGAAAGCAGAGCTTAATGGGTGACTATAATCCATATTCGCTAAAGGGAAAGACCATTTTGGTAACAGGAGCCTCGTCAGGCATAGGTAAGGCTACTGCCGAGGAATGTGCAAAACTTGGTGCTAATGTTATCATCACTGGTCGAAATATAGAGCGTTTGGAGATTACTCTGAAAGCTTTGGATTCATCATGCGGACAGGTTCATCGTTTCATTGCTGCCGATTTAACAACACCTGAAGGAATTGAGAGTCTGGCTAGTCAGATTACATCTGTCGATGGCGTATCGGATAATGCAGGATTGTCTGTTGGCAATAAACCTATAAAGTTTATTAAGGAAGACGAGTTGGCATTAGTAATGAATACCAATACTTTCTCACATGTATATCTGGCAAAACAACTTTTTAAGAAGAGGTTGTTGAACAAGAATGCATCTTATGTATTTACTGCTTCTATTGGAGGTAATACAAGTCATGTAACAGGCCAGGCATTATATGGTATGTCTAAAAGTGCCTTGGATTCATTCATGAAATACTGTGCAGTAGAGTTTGCTGGTCGAGGCATAAGATGTAACAGCGTATGTCCTGGTATGATTGAGACTCCTCTTATTCATCAGGATACACTGACAGATGAAGACAAAGCGGAGGATGTCAAGTCATACCTATTGAAAAGATATGGCCAACCAGAAGAAGTGGCTAGGGTTAACGCTTTCCTGCTTTCTGATGCTTCATCTTTTATCACAGGAACTTCCATCGTAGTTGATGGCGGATATTCAATTAATCATTGATATATGGCTTTTTTAGAAATTAAGAATGTTGCAGTAAGGGGTATAGCTGTTTGTGCTCCTAAAAATGTAGAAGATAACCTGACTATACCTGTCTTTAATGAGGGTGAAGCTGAGCGAGTGATAGCCCAGACAGGTATAAAACAAAAGCATGTAGTGGAGAATGGTGATACATTGGCTTCCGACATGTGTCTGGCTGCTGCTGAAAAACTGATTGCAGACTTGGGCTGGGAGAAAGATACTATTGAGGCACTTTGTTTCGTGTCTTTGTCGCATGATTATCTTGAACCTCCAACGGCTTGCATTCTTCAAGACAGACTTGGGCTCCCCGAAAGTTGCATGACCATGGATATGAACCAGGGATGCTCTGGATGGGTGAATGGTTTGGCAACATTGTCTTCACTTATGATGACAGGTAATGTGAAGAGAGCTTTATTGCTTAACGGTGATACATCCACCTTACTTAACTCTCCATTAGATAAGGAGGCACGCCCATTGTTCGGAGATGCAGGAGCTGCTACAGCATTGGAATTTGATCAGAATGCTACTGCAATGAAATTCAACTTCGGAACTCGTGGAAAGGATTTTGAAGCCATCCTAAGAAAATTCGGTGGACTTAGAAATCCAATCACCGAAGATTCGTTGAAGTTCAAGGAAATAGGTGAGCATATCGTGCGTCGCGATATAGACAGTACAATGGATGGTATGAGCGTCTTCGCTTTTGGTATGTCTACAGCCCCGAAGAGTGTTAAGGCTCTGTGTGAGCAGTATTCAATTGATCTTGAAGGTGTTGATCTCTTCTTGATGCATCAGGCTAATCACTATATGAATGAGAAAATCAGAAAGAAACTGAAGATGCCCGAAGAGAAATCTCCATATAGCCTTGATGAGTTTGGTAATACAAGTAGTGCATCTATCCCATTGACTATCGTGGCAAGATGCCGTGAAAGCTTTGAGAATAAGAAGCTTAAGGTAATGGCAACTGCTTTTGGTGTAGGTCTGGCATGGGGTAGCGTATATATGGAAACCGACAAGATTGTTTGTCCAGAAATGATATTAATATAAGTATTAGATAATTATGAGCAATTTAGAAAAGTACAACAAGGTTTTCTGCGATACATTGCAGATTAGTGAAGATCAGTTGAATGGCTTGGAATATCAGGGTGTTGAGCTCTGGGACTCTGTTGGTCACATGACTCTTATGGCAGAACTGGAAGATGCCTTTGATATTATGATGGAAACTGATGATATCGTTGATTTTTCATCATATGAGAAAGGTAAGGAGATCCTGAAGAAATATGATGTTGAGATCTGATTGTAATGGGAAATAAAACAGTTCTTATAACAGGATGTAACCGTGGTATTGGCAAGGAGGCCGTGCGCCTTTTTGCTGAACATGGTTATAACCTGATTTGTTGTATCCGAAAGGAAAACGAAGAATTTTCTACGTTCGTATCAGAATTAAAAGGAATGTACGGTATAGAAACCGATATCCTTTATTTCGATATGACCGATGAAGATTCTATTAAAGAGGCTTTGAAGCCTATTTTGAAAGAAAGACGCCAGATAGACGTCCTGATAAACAATGCAGGTATTGCTACTGGTGGTTTTCTACAAATGACCTCCATGAAACAATTGAAAGAGGTTTTCCAGATTAATTATTTCTCTCATGTTCTTATCACTCAACTTATTACTAAACTGATGATGCGACAGAAGAGTGGCTGTGTAATTAATATGGGTTCTGTAGCTGGTCTTGATAACTTCGCAGGTTATACAGCTTATGGCGCCAGTAAGGCTGCCATGATGTCGTTCACTCGTACCATAGCTCGTGAATTGGCTCCATATAACATTCGTGTAAATGCCATAGCCCCAGGTCTTACTGACACTGGTATGGCTGGGCAGATGGAAGAGAAAGCCTGGAAGGAGATGGTGGAACGTACAGATATGAATCGTTTGGGAAAACCTTGTGAAATTGCTCAGATGATGTTGTTCTTGGCATCAGATGAGGCTTCTTTCGTTACAGGTCAGGTATATCGAGTAGATGGCGGAATGTAATCTATTAGTCTATGAATATTGAAGAAATTAAAAATCTAGCAAAATCATTGCGTAGGGAAATAATAGAATCGTCCTATGCAACAGGTAAGATAGGTGTTCATATTGGTCCGGCTTTGTCATGTGCAGACTATCTGGCATATCTTTACGGAAAACAGTTGAATGTATCACCGGATAAGGTTAATGATGAAAATCGTGACCGTTTCGTTTTGAGTAAAGGACATGCATATACTGCCTTGTATTCAATACTCAGCCTGCGTGGTTTCTTCAGTCAGGAAGAGTATCGTGCTAATTTCATGACAGACGGCGGTCTTTATCCTGCGCATCCTATTAAACAACTTGAGAAGGGAATTGAGTGCTCCAGCGGTAGCTTGGGTATGGGCGTGTCTTTTGCTGTTGGCAAGGCGCTGGCAGCAAAGAAAAAGGGCCTGTCATTTAATACTTATGTTGTTATGGGCGATGGCGAATGTAATGAAGGTAGCACCTTCGAGGCATTTGTTTCGGCAGTCCAATATAAATTAGATAATCTTGTAGTATTCATAGATCATAATGGCTACCAGCAAGATGGTACAACAAAGGATGTTATGAATATTCCGTTCAGTGCAATGCTTCAGTCATTAGGATGGGACGTTGTTGAGATAGACGGCAATAATGTAGACGAAATCGAAAAGGCTTTCTCTAACAGAAAGGATGGTACAGGAAAGCCTTTTGCTATAATTGGTAATACAGTTAAGGGTAAGGGAGTTTCGTTTATGGAAGGTGTTAATAGCTGGCATCATGCTTCTATGAATGAAGAGCAGTATACTCAGGCTATGGAAGAATTAAAATAAAGAGATTGCACTATGATTGAGATACAAAGAGCTAAGATGAGAATGTGGTCAATGCTTGGTAAGCGTGGCACATTTGGAACTGCGCTTACAGAGTTGGCTCCAGAGGTTGATAATTTGATGGCAATCTCTGCTGATTTTGCGCGTTCTTCAGGTTTAGAGCGTTATAGTCATACATATCCGGATAAATTCTTGAATGTAGGTATTGCAGAACAGAACTTGATTGGTATCGCTTCAGGTTTGGCAAGTGAAGGATATAATGTCTTTGCCACTTCATTTGCTTCGTTTATTGCAACTCGTAGCTACGAACAGGTTAAGATCCATTGTGGATATATGAAGCATCCAATAAAAGTTGTTGGACTGGCCTCTGGTTTTGGTGTTCAGCAACAGGGCAACACTCACTATGGTCTTGACGATATTTGCCTTATGAGGTCAATTCCTAATCTTACTATACTTTCCCCTGCCGACTCAACAGAAGTTGTTAAAGCAACTCAGGCTTTGCTTGATTTTGACAAACCAGTATACCTGCGTTTGTGTGGTGAGGCTGGCGACCCTATGGTTTATAAAGAAGACTATGATTTCGAGATAGGAAAGGCTATCACCTTGCGTGAGGGGGCTGATGTCACTATTGTAGCTACAGGAACTATGGTTTACCAGTCGCTGCAGGCTGCGAAGAAGTTAGCCGAAGAGGGTATAGAATGTACTGTTATTAATATGCATACCATTAAACCCTTAGACACTGCGGCTATTGATAAATATTGCCATGATTGCAAGCTGGTGGTAACCGCCGAGGAGGGTTTCGTTACTGGAGGCCTTGGAGCAGCTGTGTCCGAAGCTGTTGTCCAAAGTGGAAAGCATATACCTGCTTTTGAAATCATTGGATTGACGGATTTTCCGCATGCTGGAAGTTATAAGTATATGTTAGAGCAGACAGGACTGGATGCTGCTCATATAGCTGAGCGTATCAAAGCCAGACTGAATTCGCTTTAATGGACATTTTTAAATTCAATAACATATTGGTATATAGGGGTATTTATGCTCCTGTAAAATCCAATATGTTTGTATTGATGTCTGGTAATGTGGCAGTTGTGTTTGATCCTAATGAAAATGAAGAGCTTTTGTCACTCTTTCATGATAATAGGATAGAGAAAGTTCATATCTTGCTTACTCATGGCCATTATGACCATATAAGTGGTGTAGAGTGGCTTAAAGACAATATTAAGTCTACAGTTTATTGCCAAGAAAAGTGTGCTGACAGGTTGGCAAACAGTAAACGACCATTAGCCCGATTGGTAGCAGTAGTTCTGGCAAACGAGGACAAAAAGGATGGTGGGCACAGGTATGCTGATTTTAAATCAACTTACAAGCCGTTTACTATAACGGCAGATAAAACTTTTGAAAAGGAGGACCATTTTGCTATTGGGGATTTGGATTTCAAGGTGATATCAACCCCAGGACATAGTGAAGGTAGTGCTTGCTATATTTTGAATGGAAATGTGGTTTTTACTGGTGACACGTTGCTGCAGGATTATCCTGCAATAACAAAGTTCCCAGGTGGCGATACAAAAGATTACAATGATATTGCACTACCTTTCCTAAAATCGTTAGATAAGAATATGATTGTTATGCCAGGGCATGGGGATCCTTTTGTTCTGAGCAATACAAAGATGATATAAATAATGTTTTTTGACTTAAATAAATTTGCAGATAACACTGCTGTAGAAACAGAGCATGGCTTGGAATTGACATATAATGAGCTGAGTAAAGCTTCATCCTATGTCGCTTCTCACATGGAATCCCGAAGGCTTACATTCTGTCTTTGCGAAAATACTATAGGCTCGTTAGTAGGTTATGTAGGTTTGATGAATGCCAATGTACCTACTGTTTTGTTGGATGGTAGTAAGGATATGGAGATTATCACATCTCTTATAGAACATTATGAGCCTCAATATCTTTGGATGCCATCAAATAGGTATTCCGAACTGCACATGGGCGTTCCTGTTGCTGAGTATCAGGATTATATGCTCGTAGAATTAGGGAAGCAATCATTCGAGATTCATGATGATGTACTTCTTTGTCTAACAACATCAGGTACTACAGGCTCACCCAAACTGGTTAAACTTACAGAGCGCAACCTTAAGAGTAATGCGGAAGCTATAGCTGAGTATCTTAAGATTACATCTGCCGAGCGCGCTATCACATCATTGCCAATGTATTATAGCTTTGGTATGTCGGTGATTAACAGCCACCTTATTAAAGGAGCAACACTATTGTTGACTGATAAGGCTGTAATCCAACGAGAATTCCTCACATTCCTGAAAGAGGGCAAGGCTACATCCATAGCTGGAGTTCCATACACATATGAGATGCTTCGCAGACTTCGTTTTATGCGCATGGATCTGCCTGAATTGAAGACAATGATTCAGGCAGGTGGAAAACTTAATGCGAACATTGCTAAGGAGTATATTGAAGATGCTCAGCAAAAGGGTAAGGAGTTTATTGTGATGTATGGCCAGACCGAAGCTGCTCCTCGAATGAGTTATCTGCCTTTTGATAAGGCAATTGAGAAATATGCAAGTATTGGTATTGCTATTCCTGGCGGCAAGCTCTCTGTTCGTGACGTAAACGATCAGGAGATTACTACACCAGAGACTGATGGTGAACTTATTTATGAAGGTCCCAATGTATGTATGGGTTATGCTGAATGTATAGCCGACTTGGCCAAGGGAGATGAAAACCATGGCGTGTTGCATACCGGCGACGTGGCAAAGTTCGACTCTGATGGCTTCTTTTATATAACAGGTCGCATGAAGCGATTTGTTAAGGTGTGGGGTAATCGCTGTAATCTCGATGCTACAGAGCAGTTGGTTAAAGCTATAACCACAAGTTGTGCTTGTGTAGGTGTAGATGACAAGATAACAATATTCGTGACACAAGAAGGTCTTGATGATAAGATAAAGTCATATCTTGTGGAAAAAACGGGATTAAATATAAGAGCTTTCGACGTGAAGGTTATTGATGCAATACCAACGTTACCTTCGGGTAAGCTTGATTATCAATTAATGCAAACAATGATTTGATATATGGAATTAGAGGAACTGTTGAACATAGCCCCGTATTCAATGGGGAAGGAAGAAAAGCACGCTATGTTGGACGAGTATTTGTTAAATCTAACAAAATACCATTATGAACATAGTGATGAATATAAGAAAATGCTCGATGGTACGGGCGTTGATATTAATAAGATCCAGCATTATGAAGATCTGCCCTATCTACCTGTAAGTCTGTTTAAGGATCTAACTCTTCGAAGTGTGGCAGAGGATGAGGTAATTAAAACTATGACCTCATCAGGAACCACAGGTCAGAAGACTTCAAAGATTTATCTTGACAGGGAGACATCTGCTAACCAGACTAAGACGCTTACCAAGATTGTATCATCACTCCTTGGTAATAAACGCGTGCCAATGATTATTCTCGATTCATCCAATGTTGTAAAGGATCGCAAGATGTTCTCTGCTCGTGGTGCAGGTATCCTGGGCTTCTCTATGTTTGGCAGTAAGCGTATGTATGCGCTGGATGAGAATATGGAACTCGACATCGAGGGAATGAAGACTTTCCTTGAAGAGCATAAGGGCGAGACAATTTTCCTTTTTGGATTTACCTTTATGATCTGGCAGCACTTCTATAAGAAGTTGAAAGAGTGCGGATATAAGCCCGATCTCTCAAAGGGAGTGCTTATTCATGGTGGCGGATGGAAGAAACTTGTTGCAGAATCTGTTTCTACAGCTCAGTTCAAACAGTGTCTGAATGATGTTTGTGGTATTGCTGTTGAGAATGTACATGATTACTATGGTATGGTCGAACAGACAGGTACCATCTACATAGAGTGTGAGCATGGTCATCTGCACGCTTCAAACTTCTCTGATATCATCATCCGTAATCCCAAGGATTTCAGTGTTGCCAAGAATGGCGAGACAGGTATCATCGAAGTGGTTTCTGTATTGCCAAAGAGCTATCCCGGTCATGTGTTGTTAACCGAGGACGAAGGTGTTATCCTTGGTGAGGATGATTGCCCATGTGGACGTAAGGGTAAATACTTCCATATCCATGGTCGAATAAAGAATGCAGAGATTCGTGGATGTTCGGATACATATGCTGCTAAGTTCGGTAAACTGTCGGGCTTGGAGTTCGTAATTGGTGATGACAAGACAATCGAACAGATGCCATCTGTTCCTGCATTGCCTCCTTTCTCAGAGCCGGTTATCTCTTTCTTCAATGATCTCTCAAAGCTTATTATGAAGAAGGGTAGGGCATACTCTGATGTGATGACCTTTGGTTTCTGGTGCCGTAAGGGCGCCTTGATGCAGGAGAAAGCCAAGTATATTGATTTGGAGCGCAGATTAGGTCGTGGTATTGTATTCCACAGCACCCCATCAAATGTTCCAGTTAACTGTGCTTTTAGTTTTGCATCAGGTTTGCTTGCTGGTAATGCCAACATTGTACGTTTGCCAGCTAAGGACTTCCCACAGGTACAGATTATCAGTGATTGTGTGAAGGAGTTGCTCGACACAACTCATAAGGATATGGCACCTTATATTTGCTTTGTGAAGTATCCTCCAATTAAGGAAATTACAGATCTCTTCTCAGGAATGTGCCAGAGTCGTGTTGTCTGGGGTGGTGATGCTACAATTGCAGAAATCCGTCAGTCTCCTCTGCAACCTAGAGCAAATGAGGTTAATTTTGCCGACCGTTATTCTTTCTCAGTACTTAATGGTGATGCTTTCCTTGCAGCAGATGATCAGGATAAGGTTGTTCAGAATTTCTACAATGATACATATTTCTCTGACCAGAATGCTTGTACAGCTCCTCGTATTATCGTATGGTTAGGCGAGAAGAAGGCCGAGGCAAAGGAGTTGTTTTGGAAGAAGGTGGTTGCCTATGCTCAGGAACACTATAACATTGCTCCCGTTCAGACCATCGGAAAAATCAGCGCATTATACAAGGCTGCGGCAAATCTGAACCTGGGTAAGGTAACAGTTGAACTGCCATTGTTGACAAGAATTCAGGTTGATAAACTTGAGCCGAAGTTGATGGATTATCGTTTCAATAGTGGTTATTTCTATGAGTACGATGCTGAGTCACTAACCGACCTGCTTCCTATTGCAACCATCAAGAGCCAGACTGTGACTTACTATGGTCTAACATTCGATCAGATAGTAAAATTTGTCAACGAAGATCATCCACAGGGTGTTGACAGATTTGTACCTCTGGGTAAGTCAATGGACTTCACTCTGGTTTGGGATGGTTATGATTTGATAACAACACTCTCGAGGATCGTAAATATTGTTTGATATATTAATTATTAGAGAAAAAAATTTTAAACATTTTACATATGTCGGTATTTAAAGACAAGACTCTCCTTATTACAGGAGGTACAGGTTCTTTCGGTAATGCTGTTTTGAACCGTTTTTTGAGAACAGATATAGGAGAAATACGCATCTTCTCTCGCGACGAAAAGAAACAGGACGATATGCGTCACGACTTCCAGGCACGTATGCCGGAGGTGGCAAATAAGATTAAGTTCTATATTGGCGATGTGCGCAACAAGAGCACACTGAAGTACGCGATGAAGGGTGTGGACTATGTGTTCCATGCTGCTGCGCTGAAGCAGGTTCCTAGCTGCGAGTTCTTCCCTATGGAGGCTGTGAAGACTAATGTGATTGGTACAGATAATACACTTGATGCTGCTATTGATGCTGGCGTAAAGTGCGTGATTTGTCTCTCAACAGATAAGGCTGCTTATCCGATCAATGCCATGGGTATCACCAAGGCTATCGAGGAAAAGATTGCTGTGGCCAAGAGCCGCCTGAGCGGTGATACTAAGATCTGTTGCACACGTTACGGTAATGTGATGTGTAGCCGCGGTTCGGTTATTCCTCTCTGGATTGACCAGATTCGTAAGGGTAATCCTATCACACTTACCGAGCCTAAGATGACTCGTTTCATCATGAGCCTTGAAGAGGCTGTTGACCTCGTGCTGTTTGCTTTTGAGAACGGTAAGAACGGTGATATCCTGGTTCAGAAGGCCCCCGCTTGTACCATCCAGACTCAGGCTGAGGCAGTTTGCGAACTGTTCGGAGGCAAGAAGGAGGAAATTAAGGTCATCGGTATCCGTCACGGTGAGAAGATGTACGAGACACTGCTCACCAAGGAGGAGGCTGCCAAAGCCATCGATATGGGCAATTTCTATGCAGTGCCTGCTGACAACCGCGACCTGAACTATGATAAGTACTTCAAGGAGGGTGACACAAAGCGTGCACTGATAGATGAGTTTAACTCGAACAATACGAGAATTCTTAATCTGGAGGAAACAAAGGAGAAGATTGCTTCGCTGACTTATATCCAGAACGAGTTGAACGGAATTCCAAATCTGGTATAATATGAAGATTCTCGTTACTGGTGCCAAGGGGTTTGTTGGAAAGAACCTCTGCTGGGCGCTGAAGAATATACAGGCTGGCAAGGACAAGACCCGACCAGGACTGCTGATAGACGAGGTCTGGGAGTATGATATTGATTCTGTTCCAGAGCAACTTTCAGAATGGTGTCAGAAAGCAGACTTCGTTTTTAATCTGGCAGGTGTGAATCGTCCTAAGGAAACCTCTGAGTTTATGGAGGGTAACTTCGGGTTTGCATCAACTTTACTGGACACTCTGAAAAAGTATGGAAATAAATGTCCAGTGATGTTGTCTTCGTCACAGCAGGCTTCACTTACTGGCAGATTTGGTAATTCTGAATACGGCCGCTCGAAGAAGGCTGGTGAAGATCTTTTCTTGAAATATCAGGAGGAGACTGGTGCTAAAGTGCTTATCTATCGTTTCCCGAACTTGTTTGGTAAATGGTGTCGTCCTAATTATAATTCGGCGGTTGCTACTTTCTGCAATAATATTGCTAACGACCTTCCAATACAGGTAAATGATGCAAGTGTAGAGCTTGAGTTGCTTTACATTGATGACTTGGTTGATGAGATGCTTAACTGTCTGGAAGATAAGGAGCATCGTTGTGAGTTTGAAGGCTTGGAAGTGGTTTCTGGACCTCTGGGACGTTACTGCTATTGTCCTGTGATTCATAAAGTGACATTGGGTCGCATTGTGGAGTTGCTGCATCAGTTTGCAGAGCAGCCAAAGACTTTGATGATACCTGAGATTCCTTTCAACTCGTTTGAGAAGAAACTCTATTCGACTTATCTGAGTTATCTGCCTGCTTCGAAAGTGGCATTCCCTCTGAAGATGAATGTAGACGACCGTGGATCATTTACAGAACTGGTACATACACTGAACAGCGGTCAGGTGAGCATCAATATCTCTAAACCAGGAATAACCAAAGGACAGCACTGGCATAACACCAAATGGGAGTTCTTTATAGTTGTGGCTGGTCATGGTTTGATTCAGGAACGCAAATTGGGCACCGATGAGATAATCGAGTTTGAGGTTAGTGGTGATAATATCCAGTGCATCCATATGTTGCCGGGTTATACTCACAATATCATTAATTTGAGTGATACCGAGGATTTGGTAACTGTGATGTATTGCAACGAGATCTTTGATCCAAACAAGCCGGATACATTCTTTGAAAAAGTATAAATAATATGGATATTAAGCATTTTGAGAATAACGGGAAGTTGAAGCTTCTCATCATTGTTGGAACAAGACCGGAGATTATTCGTCTGGCTGCTGTTATCAACAAGTGTCGCAAGTACTTTGACTGTCTGCTGGCGCATACTGGTCAAAACTACGACTATAATCTGAATGGCGTGTTTTTTAAGGACCTGAAGCTTGCTGATCCTGATATCTATATGGAGGCAGTGGGCGATGACCTTGGAGCTACCATGGGTAATATAATCGATAAAAGCTATAAGGTGATGGTAGAGACAAAACCAGACGCTGTTCTTGTGCTGGGTGATACCAATTCATGTTTGAGCGTGATTGGTGCCAAGCGCCTGCACATCCCCATCTTCCACATGGAGGCTGGTAACAGATGTAAGGACGAGTGCCTGCCAGAGGAGACCAACCGTCGTATCGTGGATATCATCAGTGATGTGAACATGGCATATAGCGAGCATGCTCGTCGTTATTTGGCTGATACAGGTCTGCCAAAGGAGCGTACATATGTTACAGGTTCGCCAATGGCTGAGGTGCTGCATGAGAACTTAGCAGAGATTGAGGCTTCAGACATTCATTCTCGCCTCGGACTGGAGAAAGGTAAGTACATTCTGCTTTCGGCCCATCGTGAGGAGAATATCGACACAGAGAAGAACTTCCTTTCGCTGTTCAATGCAATCAACAAGATGGCAGAGAAGTACGATATGCCTATATTGTATAGCTGCCATCCTCGCTCACGCAAACGCTTGGAGGCTAGCGGATTTGTGCTTGATAAGCGTGTTATCCAGCATGAGCCACTCGGATTCCATGACTACAACTGCCTGCAGATGAATGCATTCGCAGTGGTATCGGATAGCGGCACTCTCCCTGAGGAGAGTAGCTTCTTCACTAGCGTAGGACATCCGTTCCCTGCCATCTGCATCCGCACATCAACCGAGCGTCCAGAAGCACTCGACAAGGCATGTTTCTTCATCGCCGGAATCGATGAAGTTTCATTACTGCAAGCAGTAGACACCGCCGTTACAATGAACCAGAATGGTGATTACGGCATCCCCGTGCCTGATTATGTTGAGGAGAATGTTTCAACTAAGGTAGTGAAAATTATCCAGAGCTACGTTGGAATTGTGAATAAGATGGTTTGGCGTAAGTCATGAATATAATATTTCTTACACTCGCTCGTATAGAAGATGTAGAGCATCGTGGAATTTACAATGATTTGATGCGAAAGTTCCGCGATGAGGGGCATAATGTATATATCGTATGCCCTGTAGAACGTCGTCTCGGAGTTAACTCATCGCTTATAGAATCACATGGAGTTCAAATTCTTAATGTTAGGACTCTGAACATACAGAAAACTAATATCGTTGAAAAAGGTATAGGAACCCTGTTATTAGAGAGTCAGTATAAAGCCGCAATAAAAAAGTATTTGAAAGGGGTTAAGTTCGACTTGATAACATATTCTACACCACCTATCACATTTACAAATGTGGTTAGATATCTGAAAAAGCAAAATCCACAGGCCGTTTCGTACTTGCAACTAAAGGACATATTCCCACAGAATGCCGTTGATATCGGAATGTTTTCTGCATCAAGCCTCTTTTATAAGTATTTCCGAAAGAAGGAGGTAGAACTATATAAAGCATCAGATTACATCGGTTGTATGAGTCCTGCGAATGTAAAATTTGTGTTGGATCATAATGATTATATTGAGGCAGGTAGGGTAGAAGTTGCGCCAAATTCGGTTTCACTTTGTGCTGAGACAGAGGTTGCTGATTCTTTAGACAATAAAGCAATTAAAGATAAATATAGTTTGCCAACAGACAGACCTATATTTATATATGGAGGTAATCTGGGAAAGCCTCAGGGAATTGATTATCTGATAAAGTGCCTTGATGCATGTAAGAATCGTCAGGATTGTTATTTCGTGGTTATTGGCACTGGAACAGAGTTCCCGAAACTAAATCATTGGTATGAGGAAAGCAAACCATCAGCAGTCAAGGTGATGGCTGGTCTTCCTAAGAATGACTATGATAAACTGGTAAGGGCTTGTAATGTAGGATTGATTTTCCTGGATTATAGATTCACTATACCTAACTATCCTTCTCGTTTGTTGTCGTATCTTGAAAATAGAATGCCTGTGATATGTGCTACTGACGTGAATACAGATATGGGGCCTATAGCAGAACAGAATGGATACGGTTATTGGTGTGAAAGTGTGAAAACAGAGAACTTTACGGCTTTGGTTGATAAAATGCTCAAATCTGATATTGCCGGAATGGGCGACAAAGGATATCAGTTCCTTTGTGGAAATTATCTTGTTGAGCACACCTATAATGCTATCGTAAAGCATTTTAAGAATAATAATTGAAAAAAAGTCTGAATAATCTTTGAGGATTGCAATTTTTGTAGTACCTTTGCAGCCAAAAATTAAACAATTCCAGGGAAACCTGTAGATGTATGTCAAAAGATAATAAAAGAATTTATCTCTGTCTTGCTCATATGAGCGAGGAGGGATTGGAACAAAAGTACATTAAGGAAGCTTTCGATACAAACTGGGTGGTGCCATTGGGCCCCAACGTAAATGCTTTTGAAGAAGATCTGGCCGAGTTCGTTGGTGAAGGTAAAAAGGTTGTGGCTTTAAGTGCAGGTACAGCTGCAGTACATCTGGCCTTGATAGCATGTGGTGTTGGTCCAGGCGATGAAGTGATTGTACAGAGCTTTACTTTCTGTGCGTCGAGCCATCCTGTAACATACCTCGGAGCTACTCCTGTGTTCGTTGACTCTGAGCGTGATACTTGGAATATGGATCCTGATTTGATGGAAGAGGCTATCAAGGATCGTATTGCAAAGACTGGTAAAAAACCTAAGGCAATTGTGCCTGTTGCTCTCTATGGTATGCCTTATCAGATAGACCGTATCATGGAGATTGCTGATAAATATGATATTCCTGTAATCGAGGATGCTGCTGAAGGATTTGGTTCTCGTTATAATGGTAAGGTGCTTGGTACATTTGGTGAGTATGGCGTACTGAGCTTTAACGGTAATAAGATGATTACTACATCTGGTGGTGGTGCGCTGATATGTCCTGACAAAAAGGCATGGGATAAGGTAATGTGGCTGGCTACTCAGGCTCGTGAGAGCTATCCTTATTATCAGCATGAGGCTATAGGTTATAATTATCGTATGAGTAATATCTGTGCTGGTATTGGTCGTGGTCAGATGACTGTAGCCAACGATCATATAGCTCATCATCATCATGTGCAGGCTTTGTATGAGGAACTGCTGAAGGATGTGAAGGGGGTTTCTGTACACAAGCAGCCTGCGGGTAAATATGATTCGAATTTCTGGTTGAGCACCATTACCCTGGATCCTGATTTGAAAGTGAAGGGGGAGGAGAATGCGTATAAGACTATTGTAAGAGGCGCTATTGGAGGTGCTGCTGGTGTGATACATGTTGCATCGACTGCAGTAACCGATTGCCAGCCAAACAATAATGTTGAGGCTATGCGTATGGTTCTTAATGATGCAGGAATTGAGGCTCGTCCCGTATGGAAACCTATGCACAAGCAGCCTGTGTATAAAGATGCCCCAGCATATGTTAATGGTGTGTCAGAATCCATCTTTAAGATCGGTATGTGCCTCCCGTCAGGTCCTTATGTATCTGATGAAGATGTTCGATATATCGTAGATTGCATTAAAGAAGCAATACAGTAAGTTGTTCGATGATAATATTATGAAAAGATGCCCCAGTAAAATGCTGTGGCATCTTTTTTTGTTCTTTTTTACTTCAAGAATCATCCGAATTGCACATTTTTATGCAAAAATTTGGTTGGTATTATTATTTTAATTACCTTTGCAGCGGTTTTTACTAATCATAACAAAATCATAACAATGGTATATGAAAAATCCGTTTGACAAATTATTAAATTGGTATTTTTCCAAGAATTCGCTTCCGTATTGGAGCATATTCCTGATTGACTGTGGCATTGTGATGGCAAGTGGAGCATTTATCTATTTGGTGTTCCACGACATGAACACAATGTTTGAGAATACTTTCAAACTTCTCGCTACCATGACATGTATCACCATTCTGAGTGTGCCGGGATTCAGACTGTTCCACACATACTCAGGATTTATGCGATACTCGAGTTTTATCGACCTGATGCGTGTGGCATATGGAAACTTGGTTACTCTTGGCATCACGCTGGTTGTAAAACTGGCCATTAACCCGATACAGGGTGAATACGAGGAGTACTTTGTCGACTTCAGAGTTGTTCACCTAATTCTGATGTTCTTATTGATCACACTGCTGATGTGGACACTGCGCGTGTTCGTGAAGTCGCTCTATGATGTAGCGTTCTCTAATTCGCGCGCCATGCGCGTGCTTATCTATGGAGCTATGCAGGGTGGAGTAGGCTTGGCAAAGAACATCAATAGTCAACGTCCAAGGAAATATGTAGTAAAGGGATTCATCACTCACTATAAGAATGCCAAGCACCAGGAGATTATGGGTGAGAAGGTTTATTCGGTCGATGAGGATATCACAAGCATCATCCAGAATAACGATATCGAGGCTGTGCTTGTTTCGCCTTACAGAACTGCTGAGTTCCGAAATAATCAGGCAGTACAGGATGCTATCCTGATGGCTGGTGCGAAGATCCTGATGGCACAGAGCTACATCGAGATGAACGCTGATGGCGATTTAGAACAGATGACTCCCGACTATACCAACCTGCAGATGCGCGAGGTTTCGGTTGAAGAGCTGCTTCCACGCTCTGAGATTCGTGTAAACATGGCGTCGATAGGCGAGTTCCTTAGTGGTCAGAAGATTTTGATTACTGGTTCGGCCGGTTCTATCGGTTCTGAGATTGTGCGCCAGGTGGCTAAACTCAATCCATCGGCAATGATGCTTATCGACCAGGCCGAGACTCCTCAGCACGACATCCGCTTGATGATGGCTAAGGAGTTCCCGAATATTCCTGCTGAGAGCGTTGTGACAAGCATCTGTCACTCTCACCATGTTGAGAGTCTTTTTAAGAAATTCCGCCCCGACTATGTGTTCCATGCTGCTGCATATAAGCATGTGCCAATGATGGAGGATAACCCCAGCGAGGCTGTACTTAATAATATCTACGGCACAAAGGTTATTGCCGACCTCAGCGTTAAGTATGGCGTTAAGAAGTTTGTGATGGTGTCTACCGATAAAGCTGTTAACCCTACAAACGTGATGGGTTGCTCTAAGCGTATCTGTGAGATTTATGTTCAGGCACTCGACCTTGCTATCAAGCAGAAAAAGGTAGATGTAGAAACACGAACTCAGTTTGTAACAACCCGCTTCGGTAATGTGCTTGGATCAAATGGTAGTGTTATCCCATTGTTCCGCGAACAGATTAAGAACGGCGGACCGGTAACTGTTACCGACGAGCGCATCGTGCGCTTCTTTATGCTCATCCCCGAGGCTTGTAAGCTTGTGCTTGAGGCTGGTACTAAGGGTAACGGCGGTGAGATATTTGTGTTCGACATGGGTAAGCCGGTTAAGATTGCCGATCTGGCCAAACGTATGATTAAACTCTCTGGTGCCAAGAATGTGGAGATTGAGTATACAGGTCTGCGCCCGGGTGAGAAACTCTACGAGGAGGTTCTTAACGAACTTGAGGGCACTAAACCCACGTTCCACGAGAAGATTCGTATCGCCGAGGTTCGCGAGTATGATTACGATGAGGTCTGCCGTGACATCGATGACCTGATATCCATCGCCAAGCTATACGACGATATGAACACTGTCGCGAAGATGAAAGAGATAGTACCGGAATACAAATCGAACAATTCAATCTACGAAACGCTTGATAAATGATATGAAAAGTAGCCCAATCGGCTACTTTTTTTGTTTTATTTGCATTTTTATTTGTTTAATATCAAATAATTGTGTAACTTTGCAGCGCACTTGGGAAATCGATTTCTGTAATTTACCCACGTGTTTGTTTAAAAACTGAACCTGATATTACGCTAACGTACTGGCCTACAGCATCTTATGTATGTCAGTTCGGAAGGGAAGAAATACGCTTATTTGAATTTATATATGAAGAAAATTCTATTTTTGTTCTTATTGACTTTTGTCTTTGGCGGAACATGCTTCGCTCAGGGCATGAGCGACCAGCAGGTAATGCAGTTTATTGCCTCTGAGGCCAAGGCTGGCACCAGTCAGGCACAGATTGTAACCAAGTTGATGCAGCGTGGTGTGAAGATCGATCAGATCCGTCGCCTGCGCAATCAGTATGATAAGCAGCTTAAACAGCATGGTTCTGCCGACACTGCTGATGCTGCGATTTCTACAGCCGAATCGCGCATGCGCCAGAATAACTCTGGCAAGGAAACTCAGCAAGTTGTTGTAGGCAAGGAAGGCTCTTCGCAGTCTCAGTTGCGTCAGGATGCTGAGGTACAATATGCAGAGATTCAGCAAAACATCAATCAGCATGTTGATGGCGAGGTAGGCGAGGCTAAGCTTAAGGTGTTCGGTCGAGACATCTTTAATAACAAGTTATTGAGCTTCGAACCTAATATGAATATTGCCACACCTCAGAACTATGTTTTAGGCGCAGGCGATCAGGTTTTGATTGATATTTATGGTGCTTCCCAGAAGAGCGAACAGCTCACAATATCTCCTGATGGTGATGTCACAGTACCGGGCTATGGTCCTATCCATCTGGCAGGACTTACAGTGGCTGGTGCACAGAGCAAGATTCGTAGCACACTTGGTAGCCGCTATGCCAGCAGTAGCCTGAAACTTACTGTTGGACAGACTCGTTCTATTCTTATCAATGTCATGGGCGAGGTTAAGGCTCCTGGCACTTATACACTCAGTGCCTTTGCCACTGTGTTCCATGCCCTGTATATGGCAGGTGGTATCAATGACCTTGGAACCCTGCGTAACATCAAGGTTTTCCGTGGTGGTAAGTTGGTTACTGTAGTTGATGTTTACGAGTATATTCTCAATGGTCGTCTGGCTGGTAATATCCGTTTGCATGAGAACGATGTTATCGTAGTTGGTCCATACGACTGTCTGGTAGGCGTTCAGGGTAATGTTAAGCGTCCTATGTTCTATGAGATGCGTTCTAATGAGTCGGTTGCTCAGGTCATCAAGTATGCTGGTGGCTTTACTGGCGATGCTTATAAAAAGTCGGTTCGCCTGCTGCGTAAGAGTGGGGAGCGTTACAGCGTTCACAATGTTGATGAGTTCGATCAGAGTTCATTCAAATTGGCAGATGGCGATAATATCACTGTCGACGGTATGATTAACCGATACGAGAATATGGTTGAAATAAAGGGAGCTGTATTCCGCCCCGGTCAGTTCGAATTGGGCAAGCAGATCACCACCGTTCGTTCACTTATTGAGGCTGCCGAAGGTCTCACTGAGGATGCTTTCACTGCTCGTGGTGTTATGTATCGTATGAAGGAAGACCGCACCCTCGAGGCGCAGTCAGTTGATATTGAAGGCATCATGGCTGGCAAAGTTGCTGATATCCCATTGAAGAATGAGGATGTACTCTTTATCCCCACCCAGACTGAGCGTGTGTCAGAACGCACTGTTTCTATTAATGGCGAGGTATTCTCGCCAGGTACATACCAGTTCGCTGATAATGAGACTATTGAAGACCTGATTATTCGTGCTGGTGGTCTTACAGATGCGGCATCACTAGCAAAGGTAGATGTTAGCCGCCGTATTGTTGATTCTAACGCAACAGCTAAGACCAGGGAAATAGCTAAGACCTTTACTTTCAGTCTTAAGGATGGTCTCGTTATCGATGGCGACCGCAACTTCGTGCTTGAACCTTATGATGTAGTGAGTGTACGTCGCAGCCCAGCCTTTAGTACTGCTCGCACCATTAGAGTAGATGGCGAGGTTAACTTCGAAGGTGATTTCACACTTGAGAATAAGCAAATGCATCTTTCTGATGCCATCAAGATGGCAGGTGGTGCTACCGAGGATGCTTATCTGCGTGGAGCACGATTGGTTCGCCAGATGAACGACGAAGAGCGTGTTCGCCAGCAGGCCACTCTCGAGGCCATCCGCAATATCCTCACTGAGCGTGGTGACTCTATTTCAGGAGCCAAGCTGCAGTTGGGTGATACCTATGTAGTTGGTATCGAGCTCGACAAGGCAATGAAGAATCCCGGTGGTGAATACGATATTCAGCTTCGCGAAGGCGACAGAATCTTTGTTCCCGAGTTCAACGGTTCTGTCAAGATCTCAGGAGATGTATTCTTCCCCAACACAGTATCTTATATTGCAGGCAAGGGCTATAAGTACTATGTAAACCAGGCAGGTGGTTGGGGTAATCGCGCCAAGAAGTCAAAGACCTTCATTGTATATCAGAATGGAACCATTGGTGTAGCCAGTAAAGGTGCCAAGCCCGAGCCCGGCTGCGAAATCGTAGTCCCCTCAAAGAAGCGCAAAGACCCAGTTAACATCGGCGGCCTTGTATCCATGGGTACATCCCTGGCCTCATTAGCCACCATGGTAATCGCCTTAACTAAATTGTAAATGATATGGAAGAAATAAAAAAATCTGAAGCGCTCGACTCTAAGTCGCTTGCTACCGAAGGGACGCAAGAATTCGAAGAATCTTCAATAGATTTTGCAAAAATCTTTAAAGATCTCTTAAAGCATAAGATGCTTTATGCTAAGGTGTTGCCAGTAGCATTTGTCTTGGCTGCAATTTACGCTTTAGCTCAGCCCAATTACTATAATTGTACAGTCAAGCTTTCGCCAGAAATGAGCGGAAGCAAAAGCACAAGCGGCCTCGCCTCTCTGGCCAGCAGCTTCGGAGTAAACCTGGGTACAGCCGGCGCAGGAACCGAGGCTCTGTTCCCTACACTTTACCCCGACTTGATGAACTCAGTCGACTTCAAGACCTCTTTGTTCCACGTCCCCGTAACAATCGAGGGCGATAAAGAGGCCGGCGAAAAGGATCGCACTATGTCTTACTATGACTACCTCACTAAAGAGCAGAAATCCCCATGGTGGAGCAGTGCTATGAAGTCAATAATGTCAATCTTTAAGTCTGATTCTGTTGCTGGCGAAGGAAAGCTCGACCCCTTTAGATTGACTCTTGAGCAGGCAAACGTAGTCAAGGCAATCGACCAGAAGGTAGTTTGCGACGTTGATAAGAAGACTATGGTCATATCCATCAATGTTACTGACCAGAACCCTGTTATTGCCGCTACCATGGCAGATACGGTTAAAACCCGCTTGCAGAAGTTCATAACCGATTATCGAACCTCTAAGGTACGTGTAGACCTTGAATATAGCAAGAAAATATGTGCTGAGACCAAGGCCCGCTACGAAAAGGCTCGTCAGCTCTATGCTGAGTTTATGGATGCCAACAACGACATTATTCTTGCTACGGTCCGTCAGAAGCAGACTGACCTTGAGAACGAGATGCAGCTTCAGTACAATGCATATCAGCAGGTAGCTGCCCAGCTCCTTGCAGCAGAGGCAAAGGTTCAGGAAGAAACTCCTGCCTTCACCACTCTGCAGAGCGCCACAGTTCCAGTCCTAAAAGCCGGCCCCAAGCGCGCCCAGATGTGTCTCATCTTCGTCTTCTTAGCCTTCCTAGGCACCACCGCCTGGATCCTCTATAAGGAGGACGATCTAAAATCTCTCCTCGGCCTGAGCTAACCCGCTTCACTAACACCCCCGCTCGCAAAGCTCGCTCCCGCCACCCTCGCTCTTTGGTGGCTGCTCGCCCCCAGCCGCGCGGCTACCCCCTAGGTGTTTTCAGGTATTAGGTGAAGGAGATTTTTCTCCAAAAACTTGCAACTTCCAAATAATTATCATATTTTTGCAGCGGATAATATTAAATTATACTATTATGATAACAACGATACCTCAACATTCACAAGATATTTCTACGGTGGATGCTCTTTGGACACTCATCCAAAATCAAACTAAGTCAGTTCGCAAGGCCTTGGTTAAACGTATCCTTGATGACCATGAGCAGCAGCGCACTTTGGCTCAGCAAAAGATGGTAAAGGATAGCTTGACGCGAGCTTTTGATGAACTACATTCCGGAAAAGTCCATCATAATGCGCGTGATCTCTTCAAGAAATAGTATATGAA
>Ga0310695_10003179_pt1 | contig 32790 bp, 28 predicted proteins | sample RumenRJG_04DNA_FD_203882 | JGI IMG/M metagenome (GOLD analysis project Ga0310695, IMG submission 203882) | Bovine rumen microbial communities from Lethbridge, Alberta, Canada - RJG_04 (v2) (version 2) | ecosystem: Host-associated > Mammals > Digestive system > Stomach > Rumen | place: Canada... | reverse complement strand
AAAAGAAACCGCTCGGCAGCACGACTGGCGACATCGTCGCCGCATGGAGTTCCAAGTACCCGGAATCCGTCGTCGAAGAAGCAATCGCTCACGCCAAGCAGTTCCTCACAAATCCAGGCGCCCTCGCCGAAAAGATGAAGAACATCATGCTGAAGAAGATGAATCAGCAAGAAGAAAAGAAGGACGAGGCCGAAAGTGGAAAATAAACTACAGGCAACAATCGACATCGGGAGTCACAGCTGCATTTTGCTAATCGCAGCGTTCGAAGACGTACCCGCCGCAGCTCCCGCTGAATCTGCGAATCTCGAAAAAGTCGAGACGCCCGCAAATTCCGAGGTTCCCGCCGCATCAAGCGAAGCGCCTGCAGCCCCACGCAAAATTCTCGTGCCAAAACTCCAGAAGGTCGAAGTCTGCCGCCTTGGCGAAGACATTTACGAACACGGGAAAATCACGCCCGAACGCATCCAGGAACTCGTCAACATCATGACCAAGTTCCGCATGGACTTGCACGCCCTCGGCGCAGATCTCAAAGCAGTCGCCATGACCGAAGCCATGCGCAAGGCGACAAATCCGGACGAAGTGATCGAAGCAGTTGAAAAAGCCGTGTGGGTCAAGCCGCGCGTCATTACCGGCGAAGAAGAAGGCAAGCTCACCTACCGCTCCGTCAAGGAATGGCACGGCGAAGGAAACGTCACGATTGACATCGGTGGCGGATCCACAGAACTCAGCAACGGCGAAACGACTTTCTCGATTCCCGTTGGCGCGCTCAAGATGTTCAAGGCGATGGGCCCAATTCCCGGTCCGGAATACAAGAAGTTTATCAAGGAAACATTCAAGGACTTGTCCTTCAAGGGCATGACAAAAAAGCCTGTCTACCTTATCGGTGGTACAGGCACCGCACTTGCGATGGTCTTTTTGAACAGCCAAACATTTGACTACAAGGCGATTGAAGGTCTCGAAATGAGTCTCGCCGACCTTGAAGCAGTCACCACGCGCATCACGAACCTTTCGAAAGAACTCCGCGCGATGCTCCCGGGACTTGGAAACGGCCGTCATGAAGTCATCATTTGCGGTTTGTTCTGGTTGCGTTCGCTCCTTGAAAAACTCCGTGTAGAAACGTTCAAGATCAGTACGGCAGGGCTCCGCTTCGGACTCCTCTACCCGCCTGAAAAAGAACCGGAACCCAAGCCAAAGAAGCGCCCGGCATTCCTAAAAAAGACGGATGCCACATCCGAGACGGCGATCCCCGAACAGGTCGGGGATGACAAATAAAGGAGATGCTTGATGGATCCTATCGCCTCTACGAGGCTCCAGGATGACAGAGCAAAAAGATTATGCGTATAAACAAGTACATTTCTCTCAGTGGTTTTGCTAGCCGCCGCGCCGCCGATGAACTCGTCGCCGACGGTCGCGTACAGGTGAACGGAGAAACGATCTCTGACCTCGGCCATCAAGTGGACGAGACCAAGGACCAGGTGACAGTTGACGGAAAGTTGCTGAAGCTCCCGACAAACAAGAAAACAAAAGTCATCATGCTCCACAAGCCGGCCGGTTGCGTCTGCACCAAGGACGACCCGCAAGGCCGCCGCACGGTTTACGATTACTTGCCGCCGGGATACCACAACTTCAAATACGTTGGACGACTCGACTTGCAGAGCCGCGGTCTCTTGCTTTTCACCGATGACGGCGAATTGCTTTACCGCCTCACGCACCCGAGCTTCGAAGTGCCGCGCAGCTACTACGTGTGGACAACGCGCCCGCTCAGCGAATCAGCCGCCCAGCGCTTGGTTGATGGCGTGGACATCCGCGACCCGGAAGACCCGGACGCCCAGGAAGAAATTGCATTTGCAACAGACGTCTATCTCGAAAACGGATTTGCAGAACTTGTGCTTATCGAAGGCAAGAACCGTGAAATCCGCCGCATGATGCGAGCCATCGGTTACGAAATCCGCGACCTCAAGCGCGTAAGCTACTGCCAGATTCAGCTCGGCGACTTGCCCGCAGGCGAATTCCGCGAACTCACGCCCAACGAACTCAACAAATTGCGTCAGGCCGTGCATCTGTAGCGGCTTCGCCGCACTTCCTACCGCCTACTTCCTACTGTCTACTAAAAATGAAACGTACTTTATATATCGGTGATGTTCATGGTTGCGCAGACGAACTCGCTGCGATTATCGACCAATTCGGTTTCGTGCGCGGTAGCGACACCATTTACCAGACCGGCGATATCATCAACAAAGGTCCCGACATGATGCGCGCCATGCGAATCGTCGAGGAACTCGGCATTCTGACCGTCCGCGGGAACCACGAAGAACATCTCATCCGCATGATGGAAACGCCCAAAAGCAACTGGACCGAAAAGCAGAAAAAGCGTTTCAAGGCGCTTTCGCTCGACGAATGGGTTTACATCCGCGATACCGTAAAGAACTGGCCGCTCTGGCGCGACACGCCGTACGCCTTGCTCGTGCACGCAGGGCTTGAACCGGGCAAGACGCGCCTCGAAGACATGAGTCCAGAAGTACTCCTTTCCGTGCGTTACTGGAATGAAAAACCCTGGTATGAACAAGTGACATGGAATAAGACGGTCGTCTTTGGACACTGGGCCAAGAACGGTTTTGTGAACATCCCCGGATTTATCGGTCTTGATTCTGGCTGCGTCTACGGCAAGGCGCTTACCGCCTGGTGCCCTGAAGAGGACAAATTTTACAGCATCCCCGCACTCCGCGAATACACTCCCGTCAAGGACAAGGCAAAAGAATCCGAAGCCGCCCCCTGCAAAGTGCTCGGCGACAACTCCCCCGATTCTGTGCCGCCCAAGACGTTCGACGAAATCAAGGAACGAATCGCCAGCGGCGACATCGCCCGTAAGGAAGAGACTCCCGAAGAATCGAACATTCGCAAATCAAGCCCCTCCATCAGTGCAGAATGGGCCGGGTACTAGCGGCGCCTGCGGCGCAGTAAACAGTAGGCAGTAGGCAGTAGACAGTAGACAGGAATAGTTAGGCGGCAAAGCCGCGATTATAAACCCTTCCTACTTCCTACATCCTACTTCCTACTAAAATTACTATCTTTCATCTAGGAAATTACATTTCACGGAATCAACATGACAGCAGAAGAACTTTACAATCGTCTCAAGTCCGTCAAGCCGGGCGCAGCCCTTTGCACCTACACCATGGAAAAGGTGGAAAAGATGCACCCGCTCATCAACGAAATCAACGAACTCAAAAAGGAACAGGACACCGTTATCCTCGCCCACAGCTATTGCGCTCCTGAAATTCTCTTGGGCGTTGCCGACTTCACAGGCGATAGCTTCAAGCTCAGCAAGGACGCCACAACCGTCCAGCAAAAGACGATCCTCTTCTCTGCCGTGCGTTTCATGGGCGAAACCGCCAAGATTTTAAACCCGCAGAAGGACGTAATCATTCCGGGCCCGCTCACGGGTTGCAGCCTCGCCGATTCCATTACCGGCAAGGACGTCGAAGAACTCCGCAAGCAGAATCCGGACTACACGTTCGTTTGCTACATCAACACGACGGCCGATGTGAAAGCAGCCTGCGACGTCTGCGTCACAAGCGGTAACGTGATGCACATCGTCGAAACGATTCCGTCCGACAAGATTTTCTTTGTACCGGACGCCCTCATGGGCCAGAACATCATCGACGAGATGAAGCGTCGCGGCGTCAAGAAGGATATCAAGCTCTATAACGGCTGCTGCTACGTTCACGAAAACTACGATCCGGATTTGATCCAGTTCTTCCGTAGCCAAAACCCGAATCTCAAGGTAATCAGCCACCCAGAATGCAATCCGTCGGTTGCCATGCTCAGCGACTACGTCGGAAGCACGGGCCAGATGGTGAGCTACATCAACCAGCAGCCCAAGGACAGCTGCATCTTGCTCCTCACGGAATGCGGCCTCAATGCCCGTATGCACTACGAGCACCCCGACATGAACTTTATCGGTAGCTGCTGCATGTGCAAGTACATGAAATCGAACTCGCTCGAAAACATCCTGGAAGCGCTCCGCCACCCCGAAAAGGCAGAACACATCTCGCTCGACGAGGGCGTACGCGTCAAGGCCAAGAAGTGCATCGACGCCATGTTCAAATACGCAGAATAGTTCACAATACGAACTGCGGTTCACGACAAGCTGCCATAAAAATTCTATCTTTGCGGCTACATCGTTTTTGGGATGTTAGAAACCTCTTGGGGATAAAAAGATGAAGAAAATTTTATTGGCAATAACTTTGTTGTGTTCCGCAATTTTTGCGCAGCCCGAAGATAGCGATTTCAGCTATTGGCCACATTCTTATTTTGCAAGCATAGGTTTTAACGTCATCGCAAACCGTGGTGATTTGTTTAAACGTTCCATGAAAATCACAGACAAGGATGGCGACGAAGAAACGGTTAATCTCCCCATTACAAAAGTTTTTATCGCCCCGGACTACAATCTCGGCGTAAATGTTCGCGAATTCACATTTGCACTTTCGTTTCAATACTGGTCCTACACGGGTACAATTGCCAATCTCCCCGACGACCTCAACGTTCGGGATATGCGTTACTGGAGATTCGGACTTGAAGCGACTTACAACTTTTTCTATCCTGAATTTTTCCAGGTAGGCGTCGGTCTTGGATATTCATTTTCCAAATTGTCCACAGAAAAAAATGTTTCTAACGCCAAGGGGGATTTCGATTCCGAGCTGAACGGTTCTGCCGTAGCCCTTGTTACGCAAATACGCTATTTCATCACAGACAACTTTGGGCTCACTTCTTCTATGCGCATTTACGAGAACTGGTATAAGTCGGTTCATACAGAAAACAGTGGAACCGTCGATTTCCACGATGTCGATATCAGTTACTATTGGCAGACCTACATCGCCATATCCATCGGAGCCATGGTTCAGTTTTAATTAAAAACTAAAGAAGGCACAAAAAATGATAACATTCCTAATCGGTGTTGCAATCCTCATCCTTGGATATTTCACCTACGGCAAGTTCGTTGAACGCGTGTTCGGACCGGATGACCGCAAGACTCCGGCACTCGCAAACCCGGATGGCGTTGACCGCGTCCCGATGCCGCACTGGAAAAACGTTCTCATTCAGCTTTTGAACATTGCAGGCATTGGCCCTGTGATCGGCGTGATTCTCGGCATCAAGTTCGGCGCCATCGTGTTCATCTTGCTCCCGCTCGGAAACGTCCTTGGCGGCGCAGTGCACGACTACTTCAGCGGCATGATCAGCATGCGCAACAACGGTTACAACGTCCCGGCGCTTTCCCGTAAGTTCTTGGGCAAGGGTCCGGCAAAGCTCGTGATGACGCTTATCTCTGTAGCGCTCATTCTCGTTGGCGCCGTGTTCACCACGACTCCTGCAGCTCTCGTGAACACCCCGATTCTCGTCGGTAGCCATGTCTCGCAGACACTGTTCTGGATTGCTGTTGTCTGCATTTTTGCCTACTACTTCATTAGCACCTTCTTCCCGATTGACAAGATTATCGGCCGCATCTACCCGATTTTCGGCGCCCTCCTGATTCTCGCCTCCCTCGCTATTTTCGTGGGCATCATCCCGAACTTGAACGTCCTCGATGAATTCTGCTTTGCGGACATCATGAGCAACTTCCACAAGCATCCGGCAGGCCAGCCGATCATCCCGATGCTCTTCGTGACGATTGCTTGCGGTATCATCAGCGGTTTCCACAGTACGCAAAGCCCGCTTGTCGCCCGTACTGAAGTCACCGAAAAGACCGGCCGCCAGACATTCTACGGCATGATGATTATCGAAGGTTTGATTGGTATGATTTGGGCTGCAGGTGGCATGTTCATTTACCACCAGATGCCGGAACTCTTGACTGGCGCTTCGGGCGTGAAGGTCTTGAGCGTTCTCGTTTCAACAGTGATTCCTTGGGCTCCGATTTCGATTCTCGTGGTTGTGGGCGTGATTATCCTTGCTATTACAAGTGGCGACACCAGCCTCCGCAGCCTCCGCCTCACCGTTGCAGAACTGACCGGACTTGAACAGACTTCTGTCAAGAACCGCCTCCTCCTTACAATCCCGATGTTTGCCCTTTGCGCCGTGATTATTTTCTGGAGCAATATGAACCCTGAAGGTTTCAACATCTTGTGGAACTACTTCAGCTGGAGCAACCAGCTCATGGCCGTTTGCAGCCTCTGCGTGGCAACCGTTTACCTCCGCAGCAAAAAGAAGAACTTCTGGATTGCGCTCATTCCGTGCATGTTCATGACGTTCATTACGGCAGATTACATTCTCTGGGTAAGCCCGGAAAACCTCAAGGGCGCTCCGCTCGGTTTTGGCCTCGACTATAAGACAGCTCTCGTGATTGCACTCCACGACGCCGCCATTCTCGGATTCTTCCTCTGTGTTCGCGGCAAGACGCTCTCCCAGATGGAAGGTTATGACGCCGACCGTTGGAACGCAGCTCTTGACGAAAACAAGATCCCGAAAGCTCAGTAAGCAAGCGCCGCCAGCAAATATTCATTCAATGCTAGAACCATCCACAACACATAAAGGAGATGCCCGATTAAATCGGGCATGACAACTGTTGTGGTCATAAAAGGCAGCATAAAATCCATCACGTTCCACAGCCAGCAAAACGGCTTTACCGTGATGCGCCTGAACGATATCGAAAGCAAGAAAGTCGTTGTCGTCACGGGAACATTCCCCGCTTTGCAACCTGGCGAAACAATCTCTGTAGAAGGCGACTGGGGTTCGCATCCGAAATACGGGAAGCAGTTCCAGGCCAAATCTTTTGAATACCTAGCCACAGACGATAACGATATTCTGTCGTACCTTGCAAGCGGTCAATTCCCAGGCGTGGGGCAAAAGATTGCCGAACGCATCGTGGAAGCTTTTGGCGATGCAACCGCCGACATTCTCGACAACGATCCGGACAAGTTCCGCGAAGTAAAAATCAAAGGCTTCCCTGCCCACAAGGTGGAAGCTTTTTTGGCACGTTGGCAAGAAGCACGCCATAGCCGCGAGACGATGCTGTTCTTGTACAAACACGAAATTGTCGGCAGTGTGGCAAAGCGCCTTTGGAACAAGTTCGGGCAAGCGACGATTGAACGCATCACACAGAACCCGTACATGCTCTGCGAAGAAGTCTGGGGCATCGGATTCTTGAAGGCCGATGAAATTGCGCAGAAAGTCGGTTTCCCGAAAGACAGCCCCGAGCGATTCCAAGCGGCATTGCTTTACACGTTGCAAGAAGCCTCGGTCAGCGATGGCCATGTGTTTTTGCCGAAGAATGTGCTCTTAGAACGCACGTTCCGCAACTTGCGTTTAATGCAGGACGACGAAGGCGCCATCAACACGCTCCTCGATGAATTCGAAAAAGCAAGCGAAAGCGGACGCATCAAGCGCGAAGGCGACGATTGCTATTTTCCGCCGCTCTACAATGCCGAGCAGCGCATCGCAGACAACATCAAGCTCCGCTTGCGATACAACGAGCTTTCAACGGAAGGCTTCGAAAACGCTCTTGCGCAGTGGGAACGCGAACACAAGTTCAGCTTTGACCCGATCCAGAAACGTGCTATCCAGATGGCGCTATCGCGAAAGATTTCCATCATCACCGGTGGCCCCGGTACCGGTAAGACAACGATTCTCAAGGGGATTCTGTACCTCGCCCGCCAAATGGAAGAATGCGTAAGCCTCACTGCCCCGACGGGGCGCGCCGCCAAGCGCATGGGCGAATGCTGTGGCGAAAAAGCCCGCACAATCCACCGATTGCTCGAAGTGGACCCGATTTCGGGCAAGTTCCACCGCGATGGCGACAACAAGCTCCAATGCAATTTGCTCATTGTCGATGAATTCAGTATGGTCGATACGTGGCTTGCCGCGTCGCTCCTCGAAGCGACGCCACTCAATGCGAGAATCGTTCTCGTGGGCGATGCCGACCAGCTCCCCAGCGTGGGAGCTGGCAATGTGCTGAACGACTTGCTGCGTTGCCCCAAGATTCCAAGCACTCGGCTTCAGCACATTTTCCGCCAGGCCGGCGGAAACGACATCGCCGACAAAGCATCGAAAATCAATCAGGGCATTAGCCCCTCGCCCATCGAAGGCACGAACTTCCACTTTTTACCTTACGAGTCGGCCGATGAAGCTAAAGACATCATCGCCCGCCTCGTCACGCGCGGCATCAAAGAAAAAATCGACATCGACACGCAAGAGATGCAACTCCTCACGCCGATGCGCAAAGGACCGCTCGGCATTTACGAGCTGAACAACTTCTTGCAAGACCTCCTGAACCCCGGCAAGGAACGCATCAAGATCGCTAGCGGCAACTGGAGCACAGGCGACCGCGTGATGCAAATCCGCAACAACTACGACAAGAACGTGTTCAACGGAGACGTCGGCATCATCTACAAAATCGGGAAAGACACGAAAAAAATCACCGTTTTTTACGACGACAAGACCGTGGATTACGAACCCGATGAAGCCGATGAACTTATCCTTGCGTACGCCTGCACCATCCACAAGAGCCAGGGTAGCGAATACCCCGCCGTCATCGTCGTGCTAGATTCGAGCCACAGCATTATGCTGCAAAGGAACCTCATCTACACCGCCATCACACGTGCAAAAGGCCATGTGTGGATTTTGTCTGCACCGGGTGCGTTCTACCAAGCCGTGCGCAACAACCGCAGCACAAGACGATATACAAGACTCACGGAGAAATTAGGTTAGTTTCAAAGACGCGCGGGCATTCCCGCGCGTCCATTAAGCTTATTTCGGCCAGTAACCGGTTGGCTTTTGGTTCAGGTAAATGAGTTTAGCCCATTCAGAACTTTTCGCTTTATTCATAAAGTACAGTTCGTCAAGCGAACCCTTGAAAACACGGTCTACCTTTCCGCTGGACTGCTTGCGGGCGCCAATGACAAACGGGCCATCCGACGTTCGCTTATCATCCGTATGGTTACGGCCAATCAAGGTTTTTTCAAGCTTGCCATTCCTGTAAATCGCCGTCGAATCGCCCGACTTGACGACCGTAAAATGAACCCACTGCTTGTAATCGGTTTCCGGAGCAATCGCAATGCTCGCCTCATACCAATGATCCAAATCCGATTCATCGAGTTCCTTGAACATCCAGCTCGACCGATCGCTATCACCAGCCTGATACTTGAAGTGGTATTCCGATTCCGACTTGCCCCAAATGAATCGCGACGTCGAAGTATCTTCGGCATTTACCCAGAACGACGATGTAAAGCTAGACGTATCCTTTAGCGCAAAGCCCCAATAGTCTGCGGATTCCAGAATTTCAATAATGGAAGTTCTCCCGTTAAATACAAATGCTCCGCCAATAATCCCATCGCCTGCAGTGACGTCAGTGACGCGCCCCTTGAACGGATTATCGCCAGAAGTCTTGACTATCGAATCCGGGAATTCACGTTCGTCAAAGTTCCACGCCGCCATAAAGCCATCCGAAATTGTGAACGGATCTGCGGCGCGAATCAAGGCAAGCGCACTTCCGAAAGCATCGTCTCTCACGACACAAGCCTCCGTCACACTAGGTTCCTCAATAAAATCCGTTTCATTCCAGGCGAAAATGAGCTTTTGCGTTTCCCGTTGCGGGTAAAGCGTTGACAAGCGAACCCACAGCCCCGTCGGAATAGAGTCCTTGCCACAAACGACCTTGAATGTTGTCCAAAACGAAGCTGGCTCTAAATAAACTTTTAGCGAATAAAGATTCTTGACAAGCGACTTGCGGTCATCCGCATTCAAATCGTTCAAGCGGACATACAGCGGAAACCCTTCAATAGTGTCGTGCAGGTCTATGCCTGTCGCCGATGTATTGAGCGGGATTTCCAAAGTGCGGGCAGAACTATCATAGTAAAAGGCCTGCTCTGCATCCGTATTTTCAACAAGAACGGCCTTGATGCTATTAGTGCCCTCCGAAGTACTCACTTGCACCGAATCATAGTACGATGCCAGTACACCGGTAAAAATCGCATAACGAACAATTCCATCTGTTATAATCTTGGCGGTTGACTTGTACGTTGAACCCACGATAGAAAGGCTAGCAACCGAGTCCTTGGTATCTTGCAAATAAATCTTGATGTCGTTACTTTGATTCAATCCCAAATCGACAGATTGCGCAGAATCCTTCGCAATTTTCAGGCCAGATTCGCGAACAGCAAATGTTTCGCCATCCGAATCTTCATAAAACGCTTCCAAATTGTAAACGCCACTCGGCAAGTTTTCAAAAGCGTAATATCCCATCGAATCCGCAGTCGTCGTGTAGTACGATGTGCTATCTTCTTTTGCAGGGTCGTAATCCGTCGGGACACAGTAAACACGGGCATAAGAAGCGCGCCTTAAAAAGTCCGGATTTGACGTTCCGTCAGCATAAGCGAGCGTTCCCATCAATTCCGGGGACCCGACTTCGGAGCTGTTCCCGCCCGCCACCTTGTTGTCAGAGCAAGATACGAGGAAAGCCATTGCAAGTAACGCCTGCAACGCAAACAATGCAGAAACCGCCGATTTAGCAAATCGAGTATTTCGTTTCATTGCATCCTCACTTGGACAACGGGAAAATCTGGATATTCATCTGAAAAACGCGGCCACCGTCTTCGTCCTCATTAGCAATCATAGAAATTTTTTTGCGGAACTCATTGATGCACTTGACAATTTTCTTGTAAGAACCCTCCGAAATGCCGAGAGTCACACTGCTCACGTTCCTTTCAGTCGAAGGAACATTGGTAATGGACTCCTTCGCCAAATCAATAAATTCCTTGTGGTAATTGATAAAAGCCTGTTGGATGACCTTGTCGCCCGTGCTAATCGCCGGATTGTTCAAAATCCAGTTGCCCTTGGCATCCTTCTTGATGAGTCCGACACGTTCCAGCAAATCCACCGCCTGCCTCGCCTGCTCTCCCGAAATCGGCGGCGTGAGCCGCGCTCCGAGAGTATCGTAGTCGCCATCAAAGCCAATCATCCCGATAATCGAACGGATCGCGGAATAATACCAGTGCGAATAAACCTCATACTGGTACGCACGAGTCAAAAGCATCTGCTGCGTGAAACGGTAAGCAGCCGTGATTTCTTCCATGCGCTTCTTGTAGTTTTCACGCTCATCGTCGTTAGACGCCTGGCAGAAAAGCACCATCGCCTCGAAATAAGCGGCCTCGCTTTCATCAAATTGCAAGCCTCCGACAATTTTTGCAATGCTCGCCGGAGTGAGGCTCTTTTCGCCCTTCATCACGCGCGAAATAAAATCCTTCGACGAAAAACCCAGCCTGTCCGAAAAACTCCGCAGCGAATAACGGCGGTTCAAAGCCTGCGCACATTCAAAATAGTGCCGCAAATAAGCGCGGTAATCGCTAAATTCAAAAACCGACATGCGCTTCGGAGGGATAGAACCGAGACGCTCTTCAGACTGCAATTTTTCCGCACAGGGTTTCATACTTTAAAAATATATTGTAAAGCCAAATTTTGGTAAAAAAGCCCAAGAAACAGCCTCAAAATCGTTGTCTACCGAAGACACATTGTTTCCGCAGTGCCAGATTTCCCTCGACATTTAGGGTTCACGCATCTATCTTTATAAAAAAAGGAAGTTTGCTCTAGCATCGGACTGAGCTATAAAAGCCCCACACCAAAACAAGCTCTAGCGGTGCAACAAGAACAGGTCCATCTCTCAAACCCATAGGGAACGACTCCGGTCGTTCCCTTTTCAGTTTTAGCGTTTGATATAGATTTTCTGGTGCGACGGTCCGCGGGCATTCAAAGCACGGCCTTGAACGTCAAAGCGTCGCGCCGATTTAGCCATGTTCGCAGCACCCACCGAATTTTCGCGAACGACACGAGCCCCCGGCTTCAAGGCGGTCGTCTTTTCAACTTTCAACGGAGAAGTCACAATCCGCGAAAGCGTATTCTCATCCACCTTCACAGAGACCTTGTACTCGCCCTCGCCCGTAACCGCAAGTGTTTCAAGCGTTTCGCCTTCAAGGAGGTTCCCGTCCTTGTACCACTGATAACCAAAGCCCTTCGGAGCCTTGAGCGTCGTACCGTCCTGCGTTACGTGCAACGTATCCATCTGCAAATGGGCGTATACAATTTCTGCCAAGTGCTTTGCGCCCTCGACGCTCGGATGCACCATGTCTTCTAAATACCAGCTCGGATTTTCAAGCGCGCTAAAACGAGAATGCAAGTCGATCACGTTCACGCCCTTTTCAAGTCCGGCCTGCAAAATTGCCGGGTTCACGCGATTCACAACCGCCGTATCGAGGATGTTCCATTCGACGTTGTTCACATAAGGCGCCAAGCAAATGAAAACATGCGGTTTCGACTTCACCTGGAACGTGTCAATCAACGCTTCAAAATCCGCCGTAATCGCAGAGTCCACCGCAACATCCTGCGCCGGAGTATTCCAAGCCGTGTACGATTTCGAATCGTTCGTACCAAGCTCAATAATTACAGTATCCGCCGCAAATTCAATCGCAGGCGCAAAGCGGTAGCCCTTCCAATACGAAGCCTGATCGTCCTTGCGGACCGTAAGCCCGCTCACACCAAAATTCTCGACCGTATCGCTCGGAGCATTTTCGCGCAGCATCCCCTGCAAATGATGCGGATAACTCGTCTGGTCAGGCCAGGACTCAATCCCATAACCGAACGTGATGCTATTGCCAACGCAAGCGACCTTGCCCGCCGCAAACGCCGATGCCACCATAGCTGACGACACAGCCGCCGCAGCCCAAACAATCTTCCCAAACATATTCATAACCATGTGATAAATATAATCAAGAAAGAGAGTTGACGTGATAAATCACAACCGGAACCGTAAAAAAAAGCCGCTTGACTTGCATCAAACGGCTTATCGCTTTATTTATGTTCTATTCTAAAGAATCTTCTTAAATTCAATAGTATAGCACATGGCATTGATAATGACTAAGTCAACACTTGGTTCTGCACCAGGATAAAGCGGGGTGACAATGGCCACGAAGTAGTAATTGACGCCCTTTGCAATTTGTTTTGCAACGAGTGCGAACGGCTCAACATTCGATCCGACAAATTCTTTTTGGACAGAATCGAAATCCTTCTGAGCGTCTTCGGTAATCTTGAAATCGTCAAGGAAGACGATTCCGCCAAATTCTTGCGAAAAGCCGTCAAGAACGGGCTTGATATAGACGACAGTTGCTTCTGGCGCATTTGGGGCGACGTTAAAAACGATGAGAACGAGGTTCTTGGTGTTTTCAGCATCGAAGATAACCTGTTCGGCGAGAACGGCATAATTTGTTCCGTTAACGACTTGGGAACCGAGATAAGCTACAGGTTTGTATCTTACGCCTTTCAGTTTGTTTAATTCACCGAAAGCTGTAGCGACTTTTTCAGGCATGGAATCCAGACTTATTTGGAATATCCATCCACCACATTTTCTTGTTTCTGGCATTTTGTTAGCTCCTTTTTGATGATTTTAATGGATGTCAACGAATTTGATTGAATTATCCTGGGCGTTAATGGTAACAAGCGAGATTCGCTTCTTCGCCCACATGTACTTTGGCGTTACTTCGGCTACGATAAATCGGTTCGTTCCATTTACAACCTGATACCCGAGGTAAGCGAACGGCTTGACGTCCATGCCTCCACAGTGTTTCATGACGGAATCGAATTCTTCTTGTACATCCTTGGGAAGTCCTGCGCAGGGTTCTATTACTATTCCGCCAGGTATTGGCTTTGCATGACCTTCAAGAATGAGTTCTACGGAATAAATTGTAATTTTTCCTTCGAAAGCATGGAACTGTACAAAAACGACATTCTTTTCATCCGGACATCTCATTACCGACTGTTCTGCGACAATGGCATAATCGACACCATTTAAAACACGTTTGCCAACACAGGCTATCATTTTATAAGATAATCCCAGGCGCTCGTTCAATACAGCTATGGCGTCATCAATGTCCTTTGGCCAATCTGCGACAATAGCATCCTTTTCCCATTCGTCTGCAATTGCCTGGTTGCTATTTTGCTGTGATTTTTCGTATTCCCTGATGATGTCGGCGACATATACCCTTTGTCCATCTGGAATCATTACCCATACGCAATCATGAGGAAGCGGAGTAATGGAACTTATTTCAACATCAGAAAGTTCTTTTGCATCAAACTTTGCGTAAAATATTATACGAACATAGTTTTTGATGATTGGATTGCCATAAATTTTTTGCTCGGCGAGAGCAACGTAATTTTCACCATTGACAAGCTGAGTTGCCAACAGGGCTATTGGCGTGTATTCATAATGGTTATCTCTGTTTAGTTTTAAAAAAGCTAGTTTAAATGCTTCTGGGAAATTTTCAGTGATGACATGGACAATCCATCCACCAGGAACGATTTTTTGAGCTGCATTATCTGCCATTTCATTTTCTCCTTGTAATTTAATAGCAATCAAGGCTTTAAGGCCTTTCTATTTATTAATTACAGGATGGCAAAGCATTACTCTTTTATTTTGTTATAAAAAATATTTACACACTAACACAAAAGGACGAGTTCAAAATCGTCCCTTTGAAATTCCCTAAAAAAGGTGATGCCCGCTCGGAGGCGGGCATGACAATTCGTACTAAGTATTGTATTCCCTGTCGGGGTGTTCCGCCATTTCGTCCAGTTGAATCTGGTGGATGACCACATGGCCTTCGACAAGGCTTTTCGGCACATCGATAATGCGCTGGTTCCAGGATCCTCTGAACTTGATGTCTAGCGACTTTTTCGCCATGATGAACGGACCGTCGATGAGGATGTCCGCAAACGTGAGCAGTTCGAAGAGCTCCGGCTTTTCGGGCGTAAGCTTCATCAGCTGTTCGTACGTGTATCCCGTGAAAATCACGAGATTGAGACCGCGTTCCTTGATTTCACGGGCAAGCGGAATAAGCGCCGCCGCCTGGTCCATCGGATCGCCTCCGCTAAACGTCACTCCATCGAGCAGCGGATTCTCCTTGATCATCGTGATGATCGCTTCGCGCTCGATAAAGTGCCCGCCCTCAAAATCATGAGTCTGCGGATTCTGGCAACCCGGGCAGTTGTGGTGACAGCCCTGGGTAAACACAGTCAGGCGGATTCCGGGACCGTCCACGAATGATTCGGGTTCAATCCCTGCAATACGTAAAGGAGGATAATCGGACATGGTGAGAAAGCTCGCAAGCTCGCTTTAAGGTTGTTAGGTTTTAGGTTGTAGGTCTTAGGATAAGTATCACGCGCTTCACGCGTCCATTATATGGAGGCTCTGCCGCGATTTTTCCTAATACCTAACCCCTATTACCTATAACCTCTTTTATTACACGCCGTGCTTTACGCGATCGTTGACTTCAGCGCGCTTAGCGTTGTTGAAACGGTCAATTGTACCAACGAGGTAACCCGTGATGCGGCGGATACGTTCGAATCCGATCCCTTCACCATACTGAGACATTTCTTTTTCTGACATTTTTTGCACTCCTTGATTGCGGCTTCGCCGCAGTTCTTCGAGCCATTCTGAGCAATCCAAGAATCAACTGGATCCTTCGACTTCGGGCTATGCCCTACGCTCAGGATGACACAAAATCTAAGTTCCGAATTTCTAGTAACTAGTAACTCAGAACTATTAACTCATTTACCTAATCCCTCTGAATGCGGGCATTCCAGGGAATTTCTTTCTAAGTTCTTCGAGCTTTTCGCAAGAGATGGCATGGCCTTCACTACGTCCGCAGCGCGGGCAAACATCGCCAATCACACCCACGAAGCCGCAAACCGGGTCGCGATCCACCGGATGGTTGATAGAACCATAACCGATACCGACCTTTGCCATGTGCTTCACGATCTTTTCGAAAGCGTCCAAATTCTGCGTCGGGTCGCCATCGAGTTCGATGTAGCTGATGTGGCCAGCGTTCGTGAGCGCGTGGTACGGGGCTTCGAGCGAGAGCTTCTTGAAAGCAGAAATCTTGTAGTAGACCGGCACGTGGAAGGAGTTGGTGTAGTAATCGCGGTCGGTAACGCCCGGAATAATGCCAAACTTCTTCTTGTCCATACGCACAAAGCGGCCCGAGAGGCCTTCAGCAGGCGTTGCAAGCAAGCTGAAGTTGAGGCCAAGGCGTTCGGATTCCTTGTCGCAGAATTCACGCATGTGGCCGATAATCTTGAGGCCGAGTTCCTGAGAGGCTTCGGATTCGCCGTGGTGCTTGCCTGTAAGCATCACCAATGTTTCGGCAAGGCCGATAAAGCCGATGGAAAGCGTTCCGTGCTTGATGACTTCGCCCACCGTGTCTTCCCAGCCGAGCTTGTCGGAATCAATCCACACGCCCTGTCCCATGAGGAACGGGAAGTTTTTCACCTTGCGGCGGCTCTGCACGGCAAAGCGTTCCATGAGCTGGTCGCTCACGAGCTGAAGCATGCGGTCGAGTTCCTTGAAGAACAGGTCCACGGACTTCATCTTGATAGCGATACGCGGGAGGTTAATCGAGGTAAAGCTCAAGTTGCCACGGCCGTAAGAGATTTCACGGCTCGGGTCGTAATGGTTGCCAATCACGCGGGTACGGCAGCCCATGTACGAAATTTCGGTTTCCGGATGGCCCGGCTTGTAGTACTGCAGGTTGTACGGAGCGTCCTGGAAGCTGAAGTTCGGGAACAGGCGCTTGGCGCTCACGCGGCAGGCTAGCTTGAACAAGTCGTAGTTCGGTTCGCCCGGATTGAGGTTGATGCCGTCCTTGACGCGGAAAATCTGGATCGGGAAGATAGCCGTTTCGCCACCGCCGAGGCCTTCTTCGGTCGTGAGGAGCAAGTTCTTCATGACCATGCGGGCTTCCGGTTCCGTGCACATACCATAGTTGATGCTGCTAAACGGAGTCTGGGCACCAGCACGGCTGTGCATGGAGTTCAAGTTGTGAACAAATGCTTCCATGGCCTGGAACGTAGCCTTGTCGGTTTCTTCGTAAGCCATCTTTTCGGCAAACTTCTGGGCGTTCTTTACCGTTTCGGCGTCATAAGTTTTGGAAAGTTCATGGACTTCAGTTGTCTGGAACTTTTCATTCGGCACGAGCGTTGCGACCATGCCCATTTCAGCCATTTCGCCGTGGAGCTTTTTCACCACCGGCAGGACTTCTTCTTCGGTTTTGCCCGTCAAGAGCATGAGAGCCTTGACCATGTTCGAAAGGTAAGCCTTGCGATACGTGATGCGCACGCCGTTTGCCATGGCGTAATCGAAGTTCGGCACAGACTGTCCACCATGCTGGTCGTTCTGGTTACTCTGAATGGCGATAGCTGCCAAAGCGGCGTAGCTGCGGATATCCTTCGGTTCGCGCAAGTGACCGTGACCCGTATTGAAGCCGTTCTTGAACAACTTAATGAGGTCAATCTGGCAGCAGGTCATCGTAAGAGAATAGAAGTCAAGGTCATGAATGTGAATGTCACCATCCATGTGGGCGCGGCTGTGTTCCGGCTTGAGCATCATCATCGTGTAGAAGTGCTTAGCGGATTCGGAACCGTACTTGAGCATGGTACCCATGGCAGTATCGCCATCGATATTGGCATTTTCGCGCTTGAGGTCGGATTCCTTGGCAGAGCTGAACGTAATGTCGTGAAGCGTCTGCATGAGGCGAGTGTTGACTTCACGGACGCGGGTACGTTCGGCACGGTACAAGATATAGCTCTTGGCGGTATCGGCGTAACCACCTTCGGTCAAAGCCTTTTCAACAGCATCCTGAATTTCTTCGATGTCCGGCTTAGTCTTGTTTTCGGCTTCGAGATGGCCAACAGCTTCGGCAGCAACCTTGAGAGCGACATTTGTCAGAAGGTCATCGTTTCCAAGCAAATTCATCTGAGCTTGGGCAGCCTTGATCTGTTCATCCAATTCGCCGGAGGCTCTAAAAGCCTTGATTACAGCGTCTGCAATCTTCTCGATGTTGAACGGCATCTCGCGGCCGTCGCGCTTTTTGACAGTAAAAATCATCTAAAAAAAACCTTCAATTCCCGTTTCCTCAAATATAGTCAAAACTCATCGTTTTTACTATATCTTGTGTCCGAAGTCGAACCACACCCACAAGATGTAGGTCAGCCTCACTACAAGTATAATAAATCCTAGTCCATTTTGGAAGACTTTTCGCACGTAAGATGTAATTTTTTTATAATATTTCCTCAACTTATCAACAAGAAAAAATAATGAACAATCAAATCACAATTCTTCTATCGCATCCGAACATTTCTAACTCAATGTTCAACAAGCACTTAGTGGATATCAACAGAAAAAATCCCAATTTCGTGTTCCACCACCTTGACAAAAACCGGGTTAATGGCTATTTCGACCTGGAAGCCGAAAAAAAATTGTTGAGGCAGTCCAAGGCCATTGTGTGGCAGTTCCCTATATATTGGTACAACAGCCCGGCTAGCCTGCGCGACTGGCAAGACCAGGTCATGAGCCCGATCGTGTACAGCGCCGACAACTTCCTGAAGGGAATGCCCGTACGCGTCGTATTTACGGCGGGCGCCGCCGCAGAGCACTACACCCACGAAGGACTCAACCGCTACACCGCCGACGAAATGCTCATCCCGTTCGAGATGACCGCAAACGCAGCAGGCATGAAGTGGTTTAAGCCGCTCGGATTCTACGGTTGCAGTCCGGATATGACAAAAGCCGCCCTCGAAAAGGCGGCCAAGGAATATGAAGAAAGTTTGTTAGAACTATTTTAGTTCATAAACGACGTGGACCGAAGCGCTCACCTCGACGGAGTCGGCAATCGCCGTTTCGTCGGGAGCAGGCGCGGCATCCATCATGCTATTTGCCGCAAGCATGACAGCCTTGGCACGGTAGACGCGGTTGTACTGGCTGTAGACAACTCCGCCACCTTCGCCATTGATCTGGAGTACGCGACCGAGCTTTGCACCTACACCTTCGGCATAATCGTTAGCCTTGGCGGTTGCCTTTTTGCCCGCCGCCTTGATAACCTTCGACTGCACAGCGTCCACATCCTTGAGCTGGGCAGACGTACGCTGGATTTCGACATCCGGCTCCGAAGAAAGCGCCTGCACGAGAGCAGCAGCATCAATCTTACGGTTCACCGTAATCACAAAGCTCTGCGTGGCCACATAACCGACGAGTTCGCGCTTGCTATTGCGATAGGACCATTCCTTGTGAATTTCAACGCTGTTCTGTTCCACGTTGGACTGCGGAATTTCAAGCGATTTTACGTTTTCGAAAATCACGGAACGGCGTTCTGCCAAGCGCTTGGAAACCGTTTCCTTGTCCTTGCCGCGGATTTCAAGGCTAAAGCCCATTTCGAACTTGTCAGCAGCGAATTTCTTGGTTTCCGTTGCCGAAACTTCGATGCGCGGGACCTCGAGCGCAACCGAGCCATTGGACGTAGTCACAGGAACAGCCGTCGGTTGTGCGTTAAACACTCGAATAATCAAGCACACACACACAACAAGTACGATGAGATAGATGATATTGAGCAATTTTTGCATCATCGTTTTTTACCCCTTTTTAATGTTATGGATTTAAAATACTTTTTTTAACGTTAAAAAACAACAAAAGGCAACTTCATCTGGAATTGCCCCATTTAACTACAACAATAATTCAGAAAGTATAGTAAGTTAATTCATTAGGCAACGAACGGAGATATATGCAGATGAAGCCGTAGTTGCAGCGCTTACAGATGTTGAAGTAAACTTAGCATAATACATTTGTTGTTGAGACAGTTCATCTACAGACGCAAGCATTGCAACATTTCCAAAAAGTTTGCTTCCAGATGAGCCATAACCACCAGCCAAAAGGATGCTAAAGCCTGATTTTCCAGTTCCACCAGCCGATTCAGACAACAAATCCACGACTGCAACATTGTCTAACAAAACTTGCCACTCATCAAGACTAGGAATATGCCAACCAGCCGGACAAATACCTTTATACGGGCGAACAGAATCAGGAAATGCCGGATAGAACATAGCACCATCAATAGAATCAGCAAAACCGCGTTGGTTATACAAATAGCCATAAGTTTTGCAATTTTCGGTTTCATTATTAGGGCATTTATAAGCAAAGCCTCCTGCTTCACTTATTAATTCATAAGCAAGATTTTCAGCAAACCAAGTCTGCGAACCAATGGTAACCGTCTTGTACTTTTTTCCATCTCGTTCGTCAGTCACCGTATTAGTTGCAGCATCGTAATTTGCCGGAGTTGAACCTTTTACAGCAGAACTACTAGAAACAGCCGAAGAACTACTTGCCGTAGTTACTTTTGCAGAACTAGACGATTCTTTGCCTACTGTTGCTGAAGAACTAGATACAGCCGAGGATTTACCACCATCAGAGCTAGAAAGTTGAGTAACCGCAGAAGAATTTGGAGTATTTTCGGGAGCAGGTCCCGATGAAGAATCACCACCACAAGCCGCAAAAAGAATTGCAGCCACCAAAAGCAAGCATTTGCACTTCATACAAAATCCTTTTATTTTGTTACATTCCGAATATAAAAAAAATACAATCAATGGCAAATAAATTTTCACCATATAAAAAACGAGGGGTTTACCCCTCTTTTTAGCAAAAAAAAACGCAAAATTAAAGGCGTTTTGCGCAAACAAGATTTACCACAAAATTCACGATAATCGCAACGACAATCGTGGTGGTCATGCTGATGAAAGGCATCCACGGCCAGCTAAAGATGCCATCGAAGACTGCTTTCACGCCAAACGCAGGGATTCCCTGGATAAGCACAAGGCTTGCCATGCCGCAAAGCACAGCGACAATCACAACCCAGGCGCGTAACGCTTTTTCTGCCGTTCCAAAAATTTTGTCTGCAAAGAACGCGAGGAGGAACATGCCAAGAAGCGGCCCTGTGAAAAGTCCCGTAAAGAATAGGGCGTTCTTGAGGAGGCTTCCCTGCTGTGTCGCGGCAAAGAGAGCAAAGAACACGCCGAGTACACCCCAGACAGCCGTCCAGATTTTCGCGCGCTTGAGTCCGCCCATTCCCGTCGATTCATCCCAGCCGAGGAAGTCGCGCTCGGACGTATTGCTGAGAGAATTGATGGCGCCCGAGAGGCTGCTCATCGCCGCTGCACAAATGGCAGCGACAATCAAGCCCGTCACGCCAGACGGCAGCGCATTTACGATAAAGTACGGGAACACGTCATTCTGCCCGAGACCTTCCGGAAGCGTTGCGACTTGAGCCTTTTTGTAAAACACAAAGAGTGCAGCCCCCACCCAGTAAAAGAGGATCGAAACGGCGCAGCCAAGCACCATCGAAAGCACACTCGAACGATTCGCCGCCTTCACATCCTTGCAGCTGAGGTAGCGCTGTACAAACTGCTGGTCGCAACCGCGAATCGCAATTTCAAGAATTGCATACGCAAAGCCAGCCGAAATAAGCGTACGCGCATCGGAAATGTCCATCGATGGATTCCACCAACGCGTCTTGCCCGCTTCGCTTGCAAGTGTCGCCATTTCTCCAAAGCCGCCCACCTGATTGGCGATAATCAAGAGTACGAGCACACCTCCGCCAAAGAACACGCAGAACTGCATCACGTCGGTCCAGATGACCGCCTTGATGCCGCCAAACCACGTGTAAAAAATTGCAATCGCCGCCGAGACGATAATCGCCAATTTCAAGTCAATGTGCAAAATTTGCGCAAGCACAAGCGAAGGCGCATAAAGCAAAATGCCCGTACGGAGGAGCAAATGCAAACAATAAAAAACAGCCGCCAAACGGCGCACCGAGCGGCTCCCGAAACGCACTTCGAAAAGTTCATAAGCGCTCGAAATGCCCGACGTGCGGAACCTCGGGATAAACACAAAGCCCACGACCACAATGCTAAGCAAGGCTCCGATCTGGAACATCAAAAAAGTCATGTCGTCGCCGAAAACATCGGCAGGTGCACCAAGGAATGTCGTCGCACTCACGGAAGTCGCAATAAGGCTAATGCCAACAGCCACCCACGGCATCGAGCCGCCGCCGAACATGTATTCCTTGAGGTTCTTGTTCCCGCGAGAAACCCACAAGCCAATGGCAAGTGAGATGAGCAAGTAAGCAAATAAGACAAACCAATCGAGAGCAGTGAACATAGGTTAGTAGGAAGTTAGAAGTAGGAAGTAGGAAGTGGTTAGTAAACAGTAGGCAGTGGTTAGTGATTAGTGGTTGATGGTTAGATGTTTGGCAGTAAGTGAGCAACGACGTTTTTGCGTCTAAATTCGTCAAGTAAGAAAAGACTTTTTCATTTTGCAACCCTTCCTACTGTCTACTGCCTACCGTCTACTAATCTCCCACCGCCTCGGTTTCTACGGTTTCAAAACGCACGACCTGGTTACGGCCGCCATCCTTCGCCTTGTAGAGCGCCTGGTCCGCATTGTTCACGGCCTTCTTCATGTCCGAGAATTCCGGTTTCACTAGGAAGGCGCCAATACTTACCGTCACGCGGAGCGGGTCCGTCAAATGCACGTTGAATTCGAGCTTGCCCACCGCCTTGCGGATGCGTTCAGCCGTTTCAATCATGCCTTCTGGCGTCGTATCGACAAGAGCCACCACAAATTCTTCACCGCCGTAGCGCGCCACGACGTCAATTTCCTTGCGGATTTCTCCACTGATAGCCGTTGCAATTCCCTTAATGACTTCATCGCCAACTGGGTGACCGTAAGTATCATTCACGCTCTTGAAATGGTCGATGTCCATCATCAACACGCCGATGTTATACTTCTTGCGGTCGGCGCGTACCTTTTCCGTGCGGAGCGCTTCTTGCAGAGAGCGGTGGTTCATGAGTCCCGTAAGGCCGTCGCGCGTGGCAAGGTCCTTGTCCTTTTCGACCTGGCGAGCACGAGCGTAAGCAAAACCGGCAACGCCGGCAAACGCCTTGAGCAGCTTCTTTTCGTGATCCTGATAGCGGTTCGTATAGCGGCTTTCAAGGCAAATGGCAAGTTCAGCAGTCTTCGCATCAGGTTCCGAAGCGACAGGCATTACAAACAACTGGCGCAGTTCCATGTTGCGCTTTTCGGAATCGTTCAAGCGCGGCACGTAATCGGCATAGCCCGAAGTGAACGATCGGAACACAGGGCGGTTCCTCATAAGGGCAAGCACAAAGATGCCCTTGTCGGACAACGTAAATTTCTTATCGACAAACTGTTCAGAATCCATACCGACGCAATAAACAACTCGCCCGGAACATTCCTTCGGGTTGTCGAGCGCAAGAATCGTCAAGCGGTCAAACGGCATGTTTTCCTTGACGTACTCGAACATCTGCTTATAGATATCCTTCACTGTCATCGTCTGGAAGAACTTGCGCTGGTAACGGTAAAGCACACTGAACTGCTGCTGTTCAATATAGTTCTGTGCCGAAACAAAGCTCTTAAAGCTCAGCATGTACATCACATGGGACATGAACGTGAGCGCCTGGGCTTCGGGTTCCTTAAATGCATTCGGGCGCAGGGAATCCACGAGAATCGCCCCCAGACGACGTTCGTCTCGATCAAGCAGCGGAACGCCAATCAGCGAGCGGATCCTTCTATTTTCGATGTAATACGGGAGTCGCTTACTGACAAGCAGGTCCCCTTCCAGAATACGGGAAACGCCTGGGCGCAAAAGCTGACTCAGGATGCCGGTATTCTCGGTAATCTTTGCACTAGAATCAATAAAATTCTGGACATCGCTCTGGAACGCCCTTAAGCGAAATTCGTTTGGGCTTCCGCCATTCGTAAAAATCGTGAACGTGTTCGCATCAGGCATAAGCAGCCTAAGGCAACGCAAGATATCACCGAATGTTTTATCGACATCCGAATTCGCACGGGACCAGATCTGGTTCACACGGAGCGAAGAATTGGGTTCATTCGTCTCCAGCTTTACGTCATTCGTAAATTCATTGCGGATATCCGGAGAAACAACCGGCGTAAGAGCCGTTGAACGCTTGTCCCTCTTAATAACAGGAATCACAGATGTATTCGGACTGTTCGGGCGGTTCATGACCGCAAGTGAAAACGCAACTACCGCAAACGGAATAAGGAAAAGGAACATGCCCCCCTGAAAAGCAAGCCCCAACAAAGCACCAGCAACTACAAACAATATTTCAGATACGGACATTTAAACCCTCTACAAGCGGAACGATCGATATAGCATGACAAACGCGAGACTCGCATAAATGAAGTGACTGTTCCACGCCGCCCAGAACGGCGACAAAGCCCCATTTTCACCCATTTTAAGCCCGATTCTCTCCAAAATATAATAGCTAAAAACAAGCAACAGGCCAACACCAAATTTCTGCGACAGCCCTCCAGAACGGCTATACCGGTGACAAAGGGCAGCCCCGATCAAAAGGACAATCAAGTTCATCCAGTGAGCGGAATACTTAAACTGGAGGGCCGTTTCCATGGCGCGGGTATCTTCACCGGATCGTCGCAACACATTGATTCGAGCCTTGACCATCTTGGAATCCATCTCGTCGGCAAGCTGGCGTTCGTTGATCAAGTCATTCGGGTGAGTAGACACCCTCCCCTTCATGTTTTTCTGACGGATAGGAACGACTTCGACAGAGCCATCCTTCTTGAAAATGCGCTGGAAGCCGCTTTCAAATTTCCAGTACCCCGTTCCTGCGACGGTATCCTGGTCAATCCAGCGAATAATACGGACATCGTAACGTTCAACCAGGCGCCCTCGATCGCGGACCAGGAGGACAACATCACGACCAATTTTACTTTTACCTGAATAATGCTTAAAAAACCAGCTATTCTTTTCGCTATCGATAAACGTGAAGTCCTGCTTTTCCTTAATGCGCGGGTTCTTACGTTTTTGGGCATTAGTTTCCATGATCTCAAAGCGCTTGTGGTTTGCATCCGGCAACCAGTGTTCGCTCATTTCGTACGAACCAATCGACATGAGGATGCCCAGGAAAAATATTGGGAGTAGAGTCTTGAACGGGCTTTGCCCGGAACTCTGCATGGCACTCATTTCGAGATGACGCGCCATATTGCCCACCGAGGCAAGAACCGCAATAAACAAGGCTACCGGAGTAATCAAGTACAAGATATACGGAAGATAGCTCAAGTAATAATCGCTGACCGACTTCATGTCACGGGCAAGCCACGTCTTGATGTTACCGACAAAGTCAATTACGACAAATATGAGAATAGCCCCGCACACCACGATGAGGAACATCTTCAGGAAATTCCAGACAAGGTATCTAGAAAATTTCATCCGAACCTCTTCTTGAGTTTACCGAACAACCAACTAGCCGCCCTGATACACTGGGTAATGCCCGTATAGCGGCCAACGATCCTAAAGAAGCGCAAAACCTTAGAATTGCCCGTGAAGCGGTCACGAACCATCGCCCGCGTGAGGAAAATACCAAACACACCAATGATGATATTGGAAATCCACATGGCAAGTTCAGGAGAAACCACAAGACGGTCAGCAAGGTTTTCGCCACCAATAAGGCAAATCCAGTAAATGACAAAGAACGCAAGGCTATAGAGAATACCAGTGCCAATGCCGCCCTTGCGCGCCATGATTCCAAGAGGAGCGCCAATCAAGACGAATATGAAGCATGCAAACGCGGTACTGAACTTTTTATGGATTTCAACCATGTACTGCGCTTCACGCTTGAGTTCGCCATCCATCCGGTTCCAGGCACGTTCCGTCGCGCGGAGCGAAGACGTTTCCTGAATGCGGACTTTACGAAGTCCCTGCATAAACTGCACAGAATCCAGCATTGGAACACTTTTTGCATCGACAGGAACAATGCTATCGCCACTTACGAAATCGCGAATGCGAAGAAGCGTCGGCAGGCGGCGGGTCTTAGCCTGGACTGCCGCTGTGTCATACTTTTCACGAGCATCCTTCACCACATCCCACATCATTTCGACCGGCATTTCACGGTCACTCCTGTAACTCCTGCTACGGCGTTCAAGGCGGTCATCGACGTTCTGCATCGCCAAATCCTGCGAGAAGAACCGGATGCGGAAATACTTATCCGCATCATCAGGATCGACGAGATGCGTCTCTCCACTGCGGAGACGAAGCATTAGCGTAGCGCCATTGTCCACATAGTCCATGGAAGCACTATCGGCATAGACAATGCGCGGAGCGCCCTTCTTTTCCATTTCAAAAATCTGGATTCCATACAGCGTTCCCGAAACAGGATCAATGCGGTTCACCCAGAGCTGCACTCCCGGGAACTGCGTAATAAGGCGCCCGGCATCGATAAACACGTGCGGTTTCTTGCGAGAAACGGCATTCATGAGTTCCACGGACCTGTGATTTGCTTCAGGAAGCACCCAGTTATTGAACACGACCATCAATACAGAAAGCAAAAGCGCAACAAGCAGGACCGGACGCATGAGCGACAACGGAGATACGCCCGCCGCCTTGACCGCAGTGATTTCCTGATCGCCAGACATACGGCCAAAAGTCATGAGACTTGCAACAAGGACAGCCATCGGAATCGAAAGCGAAAGCATCCACGCCAAGTTCAGCGCAAAAATTTCAAGAACCGTAGATGTCGGCAAGCCCTTGGACAACACATTGTCCAAGATTTTGACCAAAAAGTCAACTACAAACAAAAAAGTAATGCCAAAGAGCGAAGCCAAAAAAGGACCTATCAGCTCTTTCAAGACATAGCGAACTAAAATCATTTTTCTCTAGAGTCGTTTTTTTCTACTTTACAGCGTGAAAGTTAGAATTAACCAAAGAAAAAAAATGAAAAAAGTTTTCAAGAGTACCCTGTTCGTTCCTCTTTTCCTTTATATGGCAACTATGATGGGTTGTTCAACAACCTCCACATCTAAAATGACCCACACGGACTGGTGCCAAAAGCGCTATAACGAGGCCGAGGAACTCTACAAAGCCAAAAAGTATGGACGTTCCATCGAAAAGCTCGAAGGAATTCTTTCTACCTGTGCAGGGTCGGGCTATATGGAACAGGCTCAGTTCCTGCTCGCCGAAAGCCACTTCAACCTGGAGCAGTGGATTGAAGCCCGTGGCGAATACGGAAGCTTTATCGTGAACTTCCCGGGTTCTCCGTTTGCAGAAACAGCAGAATACCGCAAAGCGGTATCGTCCTTCAACATGGATTACAAGATTGACCGTGACGAATCGAACACGACAACGGCCATGAAGGATTTCGAGCGCTATCTCGCAAACCACCCGAGCACACCGCTGCGCGACTCCGTCAACTACTACTACAACCTCCTCGTAGACCGCGTTGCCGAAAAGGAATTCCAGACAGGCCGCCTCTATTTGCGCATGGAAAAACCGCAGGCCGCCGTGATTTACTTCAAGGAATTTTTGGAAACATATCCTAACGCCAAGCGCCGTCAAGAAACGCTCTTCCTCATTTCGGACGCCTACACCGACCTAGACCAGTTCGAATCGGCAAGGCAGTATCTCGCCATTGCTAAAGAAGAATCTAGCGACAACGCAGACGTTCAGAAGCGCGTGAAAAAGGCCGAAGAAAAGATTGCCAAAGCAGAAGAATCTTACGAAAAGCGCCTGAAAAAGGAATCCGAAAAGAAACGTCTCCAGAAAGAAGAAAAGAACTTGGCTAACTAGGCAACCGGACAATGTTCAAATCCAGAAATATAATTTCGCTTTCCATGGCGTTGCTGTTCTCGGCAACGGCCTTTGCCGCAAGTGAAGACAAGCTGGATCACGACAATTCCATTCTGTCCGTATTTGTGCAGCCGTCTATTTCATTCCTAAGCTTTAGCGAGCGCGAATATTTCCAGAACGCCATCGACACTATCTACAAAGGTTTCAAGGAAACCGCCGTCAACAGCGCTGAATCGCTGAATGTCGCCAAGCAGGATTTCCAGAAAGTCAACTTCTGTTTCCCGATTACCGCTGGAATCCAGTGGCAACCTGCAGAAGACCATTTCATCAGCGCCGGCATCGGTTTTATTTACGACAACGAATCCGTCGTCCTGACCGACCGCAAAAGCCACACGCACAGTTACGAGTACACGCTGCAAGGCATTCCGTTTTTCCTCGAATACCGCTTTGCGCTCCCCAAAAATTTCATCACGCTCAGCGACGGCGGACTTTTCAGCGTTTCCGTACGCTGGTACTGGATGCTGCCGGGAACCGAAATTTATACAACCTGGGGTTACCTCGCCGCAGAAAGATCGCTTTTCGGAGCCGGTTTTGGCGTAAGCGTGGGCTATCTCTTTGCAAGCTGGAAAGACTTCAAGCTATATGGGGATATCGGGTTCAGTTCCATTTCTGTAAAGTCGAACAAAAAATTCTCCCAGATCGTTCAGAACGGTCCTGACGAAAAAGCAAATTGGAACCTGGGTGGGATACAATTGCAAATCAGAGGAACATTTGGACTCTGGAATAAGCCAAAGCCCAAGGACGATGACGACGATGATGACGACGGCGAAGGCAAGAAACCCAAGGTCAAATTTATCGACGACACGAAAAAAGATTCTGTGAAGGTCGATGTTTTGGACAGTGCAAAGACTGATACGGGCGTAGTCCAAGATTCATCTGCCGTGCAAGATTCTTCTGCTGCACAAGGCTCTTTATCTGCTACACAAGACTCCGCGAAAATCGATACGGGCGCAGCTCAGGATTCCGCAGGAATTGCAAATTCGCTGAAAACTTCCGTAAAAGACTCCATCGGAACTGCGCCAGCTTCGAGTGCACCAGAAAATGAGCCCGCACCTCAAGACGCGCCCGAAAAGAGCGCGGATCCAGCAAACGTAAAATCAAAAGGTGACTGATGAGTTTTTGGCCAGGGGAAAAATTGCGTTATGCAGAAACGCATTTTAAGTTCAAGCTACCCTGGTCGCTCCTTTACAAGCCGTGGCCCGAAATCATTTTCGACGCACCGTTCCAATTTGTGCCGGGCGTCGAACCTTACCTCTGGATTGTCGTGCGCGATGCCGACCGTTTCCCGACAACGATTAAAAATGCGGAAATCGTTTTAAAAGCGCGGGTACAAGATGCACAGTCAACACAAGATGCGCCGCAACCGGACATCGTCATTTGCAAGGACATGAACATCGAAGTCCGCGAACAGATGAAATTCGTTCCGCTTGCGCTTGGGAAAATCCCGGCAGGTGCATATGAAGCGCACTGCAAGCTGACCGTAGAACGCAACGGCAAGACACAGACTTTTGAGCGCTGGAACCTGCCGAGACTTAAACCCGTCCCGCTCCGTTTCAAGATCTTGAACGAGATGCCGCCTATCGCCCCCGGCTACGCCGCAGGCGAAATGCACTGCCACACGCACTACTCCGCTGACCATGTGGAATACGGCGCCACGCCCGAAGTGTTGCAGTTTGCCGCCAAGGCTGTCGGACTCGACTTTGTGAACTGCACTGACCACGCTTACGATTTTGCATTCACACAAGAGGACTACACCAAAGAAGCCGACTCGCCAGTGCCTAGATTCCAGAAGTTGCGCGAAGAGATCGCAGCGCTCCCGGTGAAAGACGAAAACGGAGGCGACATGCCGCTCATGCTCGCCGGCGAAGAAGTATCTGCCGGGAACAGCAAAGGCGAGAATGTGCACATGACAGTCCTCGCCCCCGAAGGTTACCTCCCGGGACTCGGCGACTGCGGCCGCTACTGGCTCGAAAACAGACCGACGCGCAGCATCAAGCAAATTTTGAACATGACTGAGGCGCACTGCTTTGCCGCGCACCCGTTCCAGCAAATGGGCCTCCTGGAAAAGTTCGTATTCCGTCGCGGTTACTGGAAGCCCGAAGATTTGCAGTTGAAAAACAAGCATTCGATTCGCGGGCTGCAATTCTGGAACGGCATCCGCGACGAAGGTTTCAAGCTCGGCCGGGAATTTTGGATAAATGAATTAGGCAAAGGCAATTATCTACTCCCCATCGGCGGAAACGATGCCCACGGTGATTTGAACAGCATGACCGCCGTTGACTTACCGCTCATTTCGCTCAAGCACACAAGAGCGCATACATTTGGAAATGTCCGCACGGTAATTAAAGTAGGAAGTCGGAAGTCGGAAGTCGGAAGTAACGCAAAACAAGAATTCCCGCTCACCCTCGCCGCCATTAACGCAGCCTTCACCGCCGACAACTGTTACATCACGGACGGTCCGGCCCTCTGGTGGGAACGCAACGATAACGGTATCACGTTCCATGCCCGCAGCAACAAAGAGACTGGCGGAGGATTCCGTTATATCCGCATTTACGGGCGCCGCATACAGCCAAACGGCAAGTTCGCTCCCGAAGAAGAAGTCATGATCGGCAGTCTCGTTGCGGCTCCCGACCACGCCGACATTCCAGTCGCAACACTTGGCTTTGCCTATGTCCGCGCCGAATGCGAAACGGCAACCCACAAATTTGCGCTTACGTCAGCAGCCCGCATCCAGTAACATAGAGAATCTTCATGCCACACTTTATATCGCCCATGATTCGCCGTAGGCCGGATGCATATAAACTCAACACAGCATCCCACGCAGTTCAAGAGTCGTGCACAAACGCCCCAGCAAATCAAGAGTCCGCACCATTCCCGACGGCACAAAGCACAGAGCAACCCGCAATTGAACAAAGCGCCATGCCATCCGCGCTGTCCGAAGAACAGCAACAAATCCCGCCCGATGTCCGCGTGAGCGAAGGCGGTTTCAGGCAAATCCGTGACGAGAGTCTCGTGCTTTTATCGCAAGGCATTACGCACCGCATCGAGCGCTCCGAAGAAGGCCCGTTCCAGATTTTTGTAGAACCCGAAAAGCGCCGCGCGGCGCAATTTCAGATCCGCCTCTACCACCGTGAAAATCCGCCTCGTGACGAAAACCCGCCTCTTCCGCTCAAGTTCACGCTACACCCGCTGTGGGTGCTTGCCGTCCCCATAGTCTGTACGCTGTTGGACTTTTCCGATATTGCCGTCCAGATGCACAACGCAGGCATTGCCGATGCCACAAAAATCTTGCGCGGAGAATGGTGGCGCACGATTACCGCCATGACGCTCCACGCCGATAGCCGACACCTCGCCAGCAACCTCGTCTCGGGATTCTTGGCGCTGAGCCTTTTGCACTACCGCATTCCGCTTGCAAAGCTTGTACCGTTCCTAGCAGTCGCAAGCGCTGTTGCCAACTTCTTCGTTGCGCTCACAATGCAGACAAGCTTCCGTTCGCTCGGCTTTTCCGGCTTCGTATTTGCAACCATCGGTTGCCTCGCCGTCATCGAGTTCCGTCTCATGCCGCGCGAAACGCACGGCCTGCTCCGTCGCTTTGCGCCGCTCTGCGGCGCGGCCTCGCTCGCCGTGTTCCTCGGTCTCGGCGAAAACGCCGACATCCTCGGCCACCTGTACGGCTTTATCGCAGGCATCCTTTGCGGATTCATCCCAAAAAAGAAGACGCTCCGCTGGGGAGCGCCAACTGTCGCAGCAGACATTTTCTGGATTGTCGCCTACTACGCCTTGTTTATAACCGGCTGGACATTAGCCCTTTAAGCCGCTAGACTATTTCTTCTTTTTGGCCTTGTCTTTCACAAGAGCCATCTCTTCAAAGAACTTCGTGAAGACTCTTTTTTCAACTTCTTTTTGCTCTTCCGCAGTGAACTTGCCCTTGCGTTCCTTGTACACAATTGTAAGCTGGTCGCATTTAGCCTTGTCATATTCCTTCGTTTCGCACTTAATGGCATCACGCACCATATCGTTCGTGATCTTATCCACGGAATCTCCGCATGCGGTTAAAGAAAATGGCAAAGCCATTAAGATTACCAAGAAAAGTTTTTTCATGGCTCACCCTCCCATTTTAGGTTGTGTATAAAATCAATATACTTTTTTAAAAAGTCATTGATTGTAAATAGATTTTTAAGAAGAACTTCATGCGGGCGGGGTCCCAGCTCGGAGTTGCGAAGGCCGCACGGGCCCCTCCCTGCCCCCTCCCCATCCTTGGCCGACGCTTTATTCTCTAAACGATTTCTTTTTTTCTCTTATTAAAGAATAATTCTCGCCTTAACTAAAAGAAATTTTCTACAAACACCTCCATAAAAAAAATCCGTCCCCAATAAGGAGACGGACTTAAATTCTGGAAAAACCAGCGATTAGAGAGCGGCGAGGAACTTGCGGGCCTTGTCAGCAAAGGCGCGGTTGTCGCCATAAATCTGGAGAAGACGTTCTGCAGTAGTCTTAGCCTTGTCGCTTGCACCGAGCTGCTGGTACACGAGCGTGAGCTTCCACATGGCGTCTGCAACCATCGGGACCTCGTCAGCCGGTTCGTCCTTCTGGTAGCGGTCTTCCTTGTCGCCAGAACGCTTACCGAATTCTGCAATGTACTTTTCGAGGAAGTTTGCAGCAGCGGAGAAGTCACCCTTTTCCATTTTCACAGCGGCAAGACCATGCATGGCAGCGGAACGCACGAGAGCCACAGAACCGGCATTGTCCAAAGACGTCTGGAAGAGAAGTGCAGCGCCATCAAAGTCCTTCTTTTCGAACTTGATGTTGCCAGCGAGGAGCGAAGCCTTTGCAAGGGCAAGGCCTTCAAGCTTGCCAGAAGCGATCTTGCTTTCGAATTCAACAAGGGCGCTATCCTTTTCACCTGCATAGAGGTAAGTAAGGCCCATACCGATGAGTTCGCTCTGTTCGGCAGCGGCAACCTTGCGAGCTTCCTTATACTGGACGATGCCAGCGATAACAGCAAAGAGAACGACGAACGCCACAACGATCTTCGTACCGTGCTGGATAAAGAATGCTTTAAGTTCAGAATTATTGTTATTAGATTCGTTAGCCATATGTTAAGCTTCCATGTTTAAAATTTTCTCGTAAACCAATCATAGAAAAAAAAATAAAGGTTGTCAGTAAATCTTGACAAGAAATCATTGTTTTACTATCTTTGTCTTCGCTCGCCGCTCTAGCTCAGCTGGTAGAGCAGCTGATTCGTAATCAGCAGGTC
>Ga0310695_10003178_pt1 | contig 32806 bp, 35 predicted proteins | sample RumenRJG_04DNA_FD_203882 | JGI IMG/M metagenome (GOLD analysis project Ga0310695, IMG submission 203882) | Bovine rumen microbial communities from Lethbridge, Alberta, Canada - RJG_04 (v2) (version 2) | ecosystem: Host-associated > Mammals > Digestive system > Stomach > Rumen | place: Canada... | reverse complement strand
ACTGATGTCGCTTTCACAATAATCACGCAAAATTAGTAATTTCTCGTAATCCGTCCTTCGTTTACTGTACTTCATTTTAGTCCTAAATTATGTTGACATTTTTGTCAACCTATTTCAGGACAAGACAGTTTTTATAAACAACTGAAGATTCTGATTGTTCTGATTGGCTGACGCGCTCCTGCAATAACGGCCGGCGGATTATACGGATTAAACGGATTGGCTGCCGCACTCCAACACTGGAATGCGGCAGCCTTCTCTAATCTCTAAACCCTAAACCCTAAACTGCGAGCGCAGCGAGCATGGCTTCGAGCGCGGTGAGCATTACTGTTTCTTTTTGAAGATCAGTTGCATCGTGGCGGGGTCGAGGGGCTGCATGGTGGGCAGGCTCAGCGACTTCACCATGTGCAGGGTGCCCTGCTTGTACTTCTGGAAATGCTCGGTCTTGAGGTGCGCCTGGTAGGCGGCATCCGAGGCATAAATCTCGAGGATGCGGATTTGTGCGGGGTCTTCGGCACTCTGCATCGGGAACAGGCAGATGACGCCGGGTTCGCGCTCCACGCTCAAGCGGTCCACCTCGTTGGCAAACGCCAGATACTCTTCCAGGTACTCCGGATACACCTCAATCTCGGCAATGCGCACAATTATCGTCTCGCTTGTGATGGGACTTGTGAATTCCTCGTCAGTCACCTTGCGCAACTGCACGGCATGCTCTTCATCCTTGACAACCTCGGTGACGGTCACACATTCGGCAGCGCTCCAGGGCGTGGCACCATTCCAATGGCGCACATTGGGCGCAGTGGTCACCACATCCCCCTTGCGCAACAACTGCTTGGGCTGGCCTTCCTCCTGATAGTAGGCCTCGCCGCTGAGCACCATCAGCACTTGAGTGGCATTGGGATGATAGTGCCAAGAGTTGCGACTTCCCTGCTCAAACAGGAAATTGGTGGTCATCTGCCCTTCGCTGCGGCAGAGTACCGAGATGTGTACGGTGCCCGTGTTGAACTCGGCGGGAGCAGTGAACTCGGCAGGGAAAATGGTCTGTGCCTGAACTGCGGTCGACAGGCTCAACAATGTAGCCAGTAACAGAAATGATATCTTCTTCATCGGTGTAAGGTCATTTAAATAATTGCTGCGCATTCTTCCGCAGGAACATCTCCTTGAACGGCGCCAGGTCGGGGTCATCGCTGAGATACTGTCTCATCCTCGCCAGGCTCTGGGTGAGCACCTGCGGCGCAACATAGGGATAGTCCGAGCCATACAGCAGGTGGTCGGGTGTGGTGATGGTGAGCATCATGCGGATGGTCTCGGGCGAATGGGCTCCCCACAGTGAGATACTGTGCCCAGGAACTATTCCTGTCGCCCAATTACTTCGGCGACTTGATTCATCAGATAACCGATGACACAGCCAGCAATGTCATCCGTCGCTTCGTCATGCAACGCGCGCAGCAGTTGCTCATCGGCGGAGCAAGCATCGCCCAGACAGCCGAACAACTGGGATTCGACTATCCGCAACACTTCACCCGTGTCTTCAAGAAATTCTATGGTGTGTCACCCAGCGCCTTTCTCAAGCAACAGTCCAGATAGGTATTCAAGTAATAATGTCATGAAAATATACGATAAACCTTCATAAGCAGTTTAGTAGCAATGCTAAATGATGGTTTCACATGAATGTGCTTTTAAGCCCGTAGGGCTGCAAGGTTATAGGCAGGGGTGGAGCAAAGCGGAACCCCTGTGAATGGGCATGGAGAAAAAATAACCCCATTAGGGGTGACAGATTGCGCTGGACTTACTGACGCCCCGATGGGGCTTGAATATGTGTGTATTCCATTGCAGGGGTTGCGCTCGGCTTCGCCTCGCTACACCCCTGCCTATGACCTGGCCGCCCCTAACGGGGCTTTACCGGGAACTAATGAAATTCTATGGTGTGTCACCCAGCGCCTATCTGAAGAAACGGTCCAGATAGGCTATCTGGCATTCACGATGCCGTTAATCCACTCGAAGAGTTCATCGAGGGCATAGTCGCCGCTGTGGGGACGGTTCCATGCCAGCAGGAAGTTGACATCCTTGCCCGCATTCTGTAGTTTAAGGGCGAGGTTGATGGGCACGGGGAATGAGGTATCGCGGTCGCGGGCTCCGTGACGGATGTACCAATGCGGCGCCACATCGGTCACGCCGTCACCGATGAAGTTCATCGGGTTCATCAGGCGCACATTTTCGCGGATCTCATCGGTCAGCACCGAGCCGGTCTTGGCGGCGCTGTAGTCGGTGAAGTTGACCTTGCTGCCGCTATTGTCGCCGAACTCCTCGTTCTCGCCCGAGGCACGGCCGCCCGCAACTCCCTGGGTGTCAAATGCGGGAGCGGTCTTCAACGGCTGCGTGGAAACGACATAGTTGAGGTAGGTCGGCATATCCAGGTCGATGATGTACTCGCCCGGTTTGCCACCGCCACGGCCACCGTGTTGCATCATCGGCGGCATCTGTCCCCCACCCTGACGAACACCGCCGTTGATGGGAGGCATTCCGCCCATTTCCTCCTTGCTGAACGTGAAGCCGAGGCTGTCGGGGATGTCGGCACCGGCATTCTTGGCGATTTGTGCCGCGCGGATGAGTTCACGCTTGATGTAATCAAGGTAGTTGTCGGCAGTGAGCGGTGTGCCATCAGGCGTGTGCAGGTTCAGGCTTGCGAGATAGGCAGGGAACTGTGCTTTGAGTTCGTTGCTCACGGCGAGCACGGCAGCATCGCCCTGCTGACGGCTGTCGGTGCCGTTGTAGAGCCACTCATAGGCCATGTCGGCATGGTCCAGGTCGATAATCGGGCAATAGCACACCGCTGCAAACACATCGTCGCGCTGCTGGGCGGCACCCATGGCACGCAACAGCGGCTCGTAGGCGGGATTGTTGCCCGTGGCGCCCATCAGACTCGACATCGCTCCACCGGCGCTGGTGCCGTCGGTGATGATTTTCTCGGCATCACCGGGCATCACATCGTCAAACTGGCGCAGGTAGCGGATGGCGGCCTTCAGGTCCAGGATGGCAGCAGGGGCGCGACCCGTGTAGATGGTCTGACCCTTCTTGATGCCTGCTTTTTTGTCGGTTCGGGTGGCAACCACCGTCGAGTTGCGGCCTCGGCTGCCAGGAATGGCCACCACATAACCCTCTTTCAAGGCCCTTCCCGTGGCATCGCTGGCCTTGGGCTGCTGGGCAGGCGCTGCCATATAGCCGCCCACATAGGTGCGCAGCAATATCGGTGTCTGCTGCGTAGCACCATCGGGCACATACACATTGATGGTCTGATAGGCGGAGTCTTCCACATTGGTCACGAAAAACATGCCCTCATAGGCCGTGTAGTTCACCTTCTTGCCATCAGGCATCGTCAAGGTCCTTGTCTCGCCGATTGACGGGTCAAACTTCAGTTGCGGCTGCGTTTTCACCGCCCTTGTCTTAGCGCCCGCGCCAGCCACCACAGCAAGCGCCAGCATCCATGTCAATATCCTCTTCATAATAATGCCGTTTATGTTACCTGCTTCAAAATTAATCAAAAAAACGGCATAGGCGGTTCATGATTTTTCGTTTTTTTTATATTTTTGTGGATTGGAAACGATAAATAACAGGGTTTATGGAATATGTAAAACTAGGAAATTCTGACCTGCGCGTATCGCGCATCTGTCTGGGCTGCATGGGATTCGGCGACCCGACCATCGGCCAGCACTCATGGACCATCGGTGAGGAGCCGACACGCGAAATCATCCGCCGCAGCCTTGACCTGGGCGTAAACTTCTTTGACACCGCCATCGCCTATCAGTTGGGCACATCTGAACAGTTTGTGGGACGCGCTCTGCGCGACATGGCACGGCGCGAAGATGTGGTCGTTGCCACCAAATTCCTGCCGCGCACCGAGGAAGAAATCGCCACTGGCATCGATGGCCGCCAGCATGTGCTGAACAACATCGACAGCAGTCTGCAGCACCTGGGCATGGATTATGTCGACCTGTACATCTACCACATCTGGGACTACAAGACACCTGCCGAGGAAATCCTGGAGGGCATGAACGAGGCTGTCCGTACAGGCAAGGCCCGCTACATCGGCATTGCCAACGCCTATGCCTACCAGCTGGCCAAGATGAATGCGCTGGCCGAAAAGAATGGTTGGGCGAAGTTCATCAGCGTACAGAACCACTACAACCTGATTATGCGTGAGGAGGAGCGCGAGATGCAGCCGCTGTGCCGCGAGGACAACATCGCGCAGACGCCTTATAGCGCACTGGCATCAGGCAAGCTGGCAAAGCGTCCCGGTGAGACCTCTCCGCGCCAAGAGAAAGACGCCTTCATGCACTTTAAATATGACGCCACCGCCGAGCAGGACAACCGCATCGTGGAGCGCGTCATGGAACTGGCCGACCGCTATGGCGTGGAGATGACGCAGATTGCGTTGGCATGGCTGCTGACCAAGGTGGAGTCGCCCATCGTGGGAGCCACCAAACTCCACCACATCGAGGGCGCCGTCCGCGCGCTCGACATCCGCCTGACAGCCGACGACATCCGCTACCTGGAAGAGCCATATGTGCCTCACAACCTCTCGGGCGTGATGGCCGTCAACAAACCGATTATGGACGCTGAACCCGTGTGGGTAGCGGCCGCAAAGAATAAATGAACTTTTAACACCTGATAGAATTATGAAACATCTTATGCGCATTTCAATCATTACGCTCTTGTGCATCATTGGACTAAGTGCCTGTGACAGCGTAATTACTGACCTCGACAAGTACCACCGCAATGCCAAGCAGGCCGTTGAAGCGCTCTTCAACGAGCTGCCCAACAAAAGTGACAAAAAGTTCCTCAAGGAAGCCGTGAAATTCAAAGAAGGGGACAAATTGAGCGACTTTCAAAAGAACGAATTCTTCAAACAGATCACCGGAAAGAAATTCAAGGTCACTGCCAAGAAAGCAAAAATCCGTGACGGCTACACCGAAGTGGTGTGTGACATCACACTGAGTGATGGCTCGGTCCAGGAGAAAAAATTCCGCCTTTACAAGGAAGATGATGTGTGGAAAACGCAGATTGGCTATGCTGAACTGCGAGACGCCATCTACAAGTGAATCCGCTCGTCCTGTCGTGACCGCAGGGTCCCCCCAATCATGGGTGCGGCAAGTCTTGCACAATCAGAAAAAATGCTAAACTTTGCCGGCTACTCACTTCAGCCACCTATTCTTTCCAATGCAGCCTGACGATAAACTTAGATTATTGAGAGAATGATCATCATCAGACCATATGTGACGGACGACTGCCTGCCAACGATGGAAATCTGGAACAGCGTCGTGCGAGAGGGGATCGCCTTCCCCCAAGTCGAAGAGTTGTCCATCAAGGAAGCCGATGCCTTTTTCCGCGCTCAGTCCTATACCGGGGTGGCTGTCGATGACAAGACTGGCCAGGTGGTGGGGCTTTACATCCTCCATCCCAACAATGTGGGGCGATGCGGCCACATCGGCAACACGAGCTATGCCGTCAAGGAGGGATTGCGCGGACTCCATATCGGTAAAAAGCTGGTCAAGGATTCCCTGCAAAAAGGAGCACAGTTCGGGTTTCGCCTCCTCCAGTTCAATGCTGTCGTTGCATCTAACATTCATGCGCTGCATCTCTATGAACGGTTAGGTTTCACACAGCTTGGGCGCATCCCGCAAGGTTTCCTCATGAAAGACGGCCACTATGAGGACATCATCCTCTTCTATATAAAACTAATAGAAGAATCTTAACCCAACGATAACACGGCATCATCAAGGCATATTGCTTGGCGGCCGCTTTGATGCACGCTGTGCTCGCAGGTTAAAGGTTAGAGGTTAAATAGAGCTGCCGCATCCAGTGCATGGATGCGGCAGCCCATTTGTTTAATTCGTTTAATTGGCTTCGCCTAGGTAAAGGTTCGTAGGCAGTTTATTCTACAGTTTCATGACGCGTTTCATCTCCAGGTTCTCATAACCCTCGGGGCAATGGGTCGAGAGATAGACTGTGGGATTGTTGCCGATGAACACGCGCACGCGGTCAAGGGTCTCGCGGGCTGCTGCCACATCCTCGAACACGATGGAGAGTTTGTTGGCCTTCAATGCGGCGTCACAGTAGGTCACATCGCCGTGGAACATGTAGTAGAGGCCGTCCATCTCAGCAATGACGATGCTGTTTCCCCGGGTGTGGCCCTTGGCCTCGATGAACCAGATGCCCTCGGTCACCGGCATCGCGTTAGGGAAGTTGTGATAGGGCTGGCCATACTCGGCACGGACGATGTTGCCACCCTCCAGCTTCATCGCGTCGGCATCCTCGGGAGCAATATATATTTGGGCATTGGGAAACTCGCCGATGCAGTCGCTGTGGTCAGGATGCTTGTGAGTGATGAGGATTTTGGTCACCTGCTCAGGTTTATAGCCTGTGGCGGCAAACGCTGCCATATAGTCAGCCACCTTCTCGCCCATATAGAGCGGAGCGCCCAGCTTCTTGGCTGGAGCATTGAAGTCGGCCTTGAAGCCGGTGTCAATCAATATCACCTCGTTGCCCGTGTCGATGAGGAAGTTCTGCAGACTGCTGCGGTAGATGATTTGGTCGTCGAAGGCTTCCCTACCCTCCTCGCCGCCAAAGGCGAACGGCTGGTTCATGAAGCCCCCGTCAAACATGCGGATTGCTTTGATAATCATATTTGTTCTGTATCTTAATTGGTGAGTAGTTACGCTGTTTCTTTTACAATTTGTTTACCAGGTCATGGATTTTCTGCTTGGTGGCATCGGTCTTCTGCTCATTAATGTCAGCGGTCACGATGCCGGTGTCCTCGACTTTCCAGTAATTGCAGATGTCGCGGTACTCGGCCATGGCGCCGTCATAAACACCGGGCGAATAAGAAGACATGAGCAACGCCATCTTCGTCACCTTGGCTGGACTGTTCACACAGTACATGCGCTGGATGGGTGCCTGGATTTGGGCGTTCATGGTGAAATAATAGATGGGAGCAGCCAAAACCAGCACCTGGGCCTCGGCCATCAACGGATAGAGCTCCTGCATATCGTCCTGCTGGATGCAGGCGCCGTTGCCCTTGCCATGGCAATACTCGCAGGCCAGGCAGCCCGCGATTTTCTTCTTTGACACATTCACCAGTGTCACTTCATGACCTGCTGCCTCGGCAGCCTTCTTGTACTCATCGGCCATCCAGGCGGTACTGCCGTTAGCCCTGGGCGAACTTTGTAAAATCAGGATTTTCATAGTGGTAATTATTGAGATTAATAATGACTTGCACGCAAATATACAAAAAAAACGCTACAGTCAAGCCATTGGCGTGAAAAAAGGCATGATAATTTATTCCACACCATGTGAAACCTACGCAAGCAACCCATCGTCAAGGCTGCCGAAACCAAGCCCGTGATGGTCATGCCCGAAGACCCGCTCTTCGGCACCGATGACTGAAAATCACGCACAGGAATCTTAATGGCAACCGTTACCGCAGCAGCTTTCCCATACCAGGGCAAACAGAATGCCCCGGCCTCAACCAATTGAAGCCAGGGCATCGTTCTTACCGTAGTTCAAGAGAACTGTGAGCCGCTCACGCACAACCACAAGCACTTCACGCACCTCATTGACGGAATGTAGGTCGTGTAATCGGGAAAGCCGTTGAGCTGGTGCGTTGGGAAATTGTCACAGTTGATTTTAATGCCAAATTTTGTGTCCGTCTTTTCAAAAAATTCACTTAACCATGCGCTTTCCTGCATCAAAGGCCCGCTGCAGGTCCTCCTCCCAGTGCTCGTCGCGCCACTGCCGCTTGGCAGGTTCCGAGAACCCGCCAAGTTCAAAGTTGTCATAGTTTTTTACCTGATAGGTGTTATAGGCTATCAAGCGTTCGGGTTTGCCCAAAGCGGCCTCAATGCAATACTCCATCGAGCCATAACCTTGGCTGTTGTTCCGCTCGGGCAGTCCATTCATGGTTTCGATCAGCAGCACGGGCATCTTTTTGGGAGCCGTCATGCTGTAATCGTTGTAGGAGAGCCACGGGAAAGCCAGGCGTTCGAGGAAAGTGCGCATCTGACCTGTCACATCACCGAAGTATATCGGTGACCCAAGTACCAGACCGTCGGCCTGGGCAATCTCTTCAAGCACAGGGGTCAAGACATCCTTGAACTTGCAGACATTGGTTGCTCTGCCCTTGATTTTGCAGGCCATGCACGACCGGCAGCCTGTGTATGCGATATCGTAAAGACGCACCATTGTCACTTCGGCACCTGCGGAGCGGGCACCCTCGGCAACCTTCTCTAACATGGCGGCGGTATTCATGTTCTTGCGCGGACCGCCATCGATAATCATAATCTTCTTCATGTCACTTTGAGTTTTAGATTCATCGGCCAACACACCCAACGGGGATGACATGACGGGCAGAGCCGCCAGAGCCATCATTGTTTTCTTAATGAAATCGCGTCGGTTTGTAGCCATGTTGTCAATACAGTATGGTAGTTTATCAAGGCTACAAATATAAACATTTTTCTTGAGTCAACCTTGCCGTCACTTAAAAAGTTGAAACGCAAAATATCCAACAACAAGAGACGCAAGATTTTTGCGCCTCTTGTTGGTTGCTTGTGTAAATCTATGAATAGCAGAAATTTAATTTCATCGTTACTCATCAAGATTGATCAGGGTATATGTCCTTGAACCCAGACCTATCTGTTCGGCATAATCAGTGATGTAGGTGCCGTGCTGACGGTTGATGCGCTCGATGAGGGGCTTGTTATCGTCGCCCGGCTTGCCCTTGTGGCTGAACACCATGTCAAGGCATGCCTGGTCAACAGCAACAGGGTCAAGCGATGCCATGATGCCCATGTCGAGCAACTCGGGCTTTGCGGGATTGCCGTCGCAGTCACAATCGACCGACATGTTGTTCATCACATTGATGTAAATGACACGCCCGCCAAAATAGTTGTGCACCGCTTGGGCTGCTGCAGCCATCGACTCGAGAAATCCGTCCTGGTCGTCAATGTGATTCCACATTTCCCCGGCATCCTCGGTGATGCCGGCCGAATGGATGTTGGCTTTGCCTGCAGTCGAAGCGACACCGATGCTGGCATTCTTCAACACGCCGCCAAAGCCGCCCATAGCGTGGCCCTTAAAGTGGGCGAGGTTGATCATGAAGTCGTAGTAGGGCAAATGATTGCCAACGATGTTGTAACGCAAGTGCTTATGGTCCTGAACAGGGATGCGCAAATCACCGTACTCATCCATCAGGTCAACGGCAAAGATGCTGTCAAAGCCATGCTCGTGGATGGTCTCCCAGTGCTTTTTCGGGTCCATGCGGGTGCCGGGATAGGCGGTGCAGCACTCCACGATGGTGCCGTTGACCTCCTCCACGAGTTGACGGATCAATGTCGGTTTCAGATAGTGGGTGTTGCCGCCCTCGCCCGTCGAAATTTTCACTGCCACGCGGCCCGTAGCTTCCACGCCCAGGGCCTTGTAGATTTTCACCAATGACTCGGGGGTAATCTCCTTGGTGAAATACACCTGGGATTGAGCAAAAACTGCAGCCGATGTAAGCATCAGCACTGCCGACAACAATAATCTTATTGTTTTCATAATGGTTTGGTCTTGGGTTATCCGTAATTTTCTATCAGATACTTCACGAACTGCGGGTCACCAAAGTTGATGGTGCCGGTGTCGTGCTGGTTGAGTTTGGCAATCCGGGCCATCTCGTCGCCAGTGAGCTCGAAGTCAAAGATGTCGAAATTCTGTGCCATGCGCTCCTTGTGGCTCGACTTGGGGATTGCGACAATGCCCCGTTGAGTGAGCCAGCGCAGGGCTACCTGGGCAGCGCTCTTGCCGTACTTCGCACCGATGGCAGCCAGTTCCTCGCTCTTGACGATGCCCTCAACGCCCTGGCCTCCCAGCGGGCCCCACGCCATCATTTTTGTACCGAACTCATCGAGAATCGGTCCGATGCCCGTCTGCTGGATAAGGGTGTTGCACTGTAACTGGTTCACCATCGGCTTCATGTCCACATAGTGGGCGAAATCGAAGTAGCGACCCGCCTGGAAATTGCTCACGCCTATGGCGCGCACCTTGCCGTCGCGATAGGCCCGCTCCATCGCCCGCCACGTGCCGAACACGTCGCCGTAGGCCTGGTGGATGAGCAGCAGGTCGATATACTCGGTCTGCAACTTGTGCAGGCTCTCGTCGATGCTCTGTGCGGCTTTTTCCTCGCCGGCATTCGCAATCCACACTTTGGTCACAAGAAAAAGGTCCTCGCGATTAATGCCGCTCTTGCGCCATGCCTTGCCCACACCTTCCTCGTTCTGGTAGGCTTGTGCTGTGTCAATCAGGCGGTAGCCCACGCTCAACGCGTCGGCCACGCAGCGTTCACACTCGTCGGGACCAACCTGAAACACGCCGTAGCCCAAAGCGGGCATTTCCACACCGTTAGATAACTTGATGTACTCCATAATCGGTTTGCTTTTTTACAGTGATGCGACAAGGATTTCCTTGATGTCCTGCTCCAACAGGGGCACGTAGGCATTTTCCAGGCCCTCGTTCACGGCGATGTGGTGAGCCATCTCGTCGATGCGCTCCTCGCCGATGCCCACTTCGCGCAGGTGCATCGGGATGTTGATACTCTCAAAGAATGCGTAGGTGGCGTCGATGGCCTTCTTGGCAATCTCCTGCTTAGGCAGCGTCGCGTCGATGCCGAACACATTGATGCCGTATTTCACGAAGCGGTCGATGGTGCGCTCGCTCAGGATGTGGCGCATCCAGCGCGGCGTGATGATGGCCAGCCCTTCGCCATGGGTGATGTCGTAGTAGGCGCTTAGGGCGTGCTCGATGGCATGGCAGGGCCAGCCGCTGGGGCTGTTGCCCAGGGAGTAGATGCCGTTACAGCCCAGTGTGCAGGCAAACATCATCTCGGCACGGGCACGATAGTCCTCGGGGTTCTCCAGGCAGGCCTTGGCATTTGCCATCAGGCTCTTCAGGCCAGCCTCGCAGAAACCGTCGTTCAGCAGGGTGGCATCCTCGCAGAAGTACTGCTCCATGATGTGGTTCATCGCATCGGCACAACCTGCTGCCGTCTGCTTCTTGGACACGGTGAAGGTGTAGCGCGGGTCAAGGAAAGAGCACACGGGGTACAGCAGCGGGTCCAGATAGCCTACTTTGTCGTTGGTCTCGGTGCGTGAGATAACGCCGCCGCTGTCATACTCGCTGCCGGTTGCCGCCAGCGTCAGGATGTCCACGATGGGCAGTGCGGCCTGGGCCTTCACCTTGTAAGTGATCAGGTCCCAAGGATCGCCGTCGTATTTCGCTCCTGCAGCAATGGCCTTGGAGCAGTCGAGGACGCTGCCGCCGCCCACGGCCAGAATCACCTCAATGCCGTTCTCCTTGCACAGGCGCACACCGTCGAGCACGCTCGGGTCATACTTCGGGTTGGGCTGGATGCCCGGGAGTTCGGTGATTTCGAAATCCTTCAGGAGTTCTTTAACGCGGTCATAGAGGCCGATTTTCTTGATGCTGCCGCCACCATAGGTCAGCAACACGCGCTTGCCGATGGCTGCCATCGTTGCGGGTAACTTCTCGATAGCGTTCTCGCCAAACACCAGGCGAGTCGGAGTCATATAATCAAAGTTCTGCATAATAGTTATATTGTTGTTAAGAGTTAATATCCAAGTCCTTTTAACCACTTTTCCACCTTCGTCTTGCCGGTGCGCACCTCGTGGCCGTAGATGCTGTAACCCTTGGTGACATTGGCGCCGGGGAAGGCCTTTTTCACATCCTCGACGCAGTTGGCCAGACCGCTGCCCTCATGGGTGGTGAAGGGGATGACGGTTTTGCCCTGCAAGTCGTCGCCGTGTTTCTTGAAGAAGGTGAACATCACCTGCGGATAGGTACCCCACCACACAGGGCCGCCGATGAACACGGTGTCATACTGGCTCAAGTCCACATCACCCTCATATTCGGGCAGTTCGCCTTTGTTGGCCTCTTCCTGGGCGAGGTTGATGAGCGGCGTGTAGGCCATGCCGTCATACTTATGCGTCACGATCTCAAACTGGTCGGCTCCCGTCAGTTCGCTGATGTAGTCGGCGACGATTTTCGTGTTGCCCACCTCGATGTTTCCTACCGCGTAGTTGTCTCCCGCATGCGAGAAGAACACTACCAATGCTTTACCTCTTGCTTCCATTTCTCTTTCTTGTTTTGCCTGGCCGCTGCATGCCGTTGAGACGAGCAATGCCAGCGCGACCATAATGATATTCTTGATGTTCATGATTTGTTTGTTATTATCCTAATTGATATTCTCCTGTGCGGATGCTGGCGATGACACCGCCGTCGATGAGCAGGTCGGTGCCCGTGATAAAGCGGGCATGCTCACCAAGCAGGAAGGCGGCAGCCTCGGCAATCTCGTCGCTCGACGCCACACGCCTTGCAGCCGAAGCGTCAATCATGCGCTGATAGCCTTCACCGTTGGCATTGAACTCATCGTAGGCCAGCGGTGTGACGATGATTCCCGGTGATATGGTATTGATGCGTGCACGGCGCTCACGCCATGTCGTGGCAGCAGCACGCTGAGCCTGCAGGTGGTTCATGCGCTTGGCAATCATGTAGGCCAAGCCGCTGTTCTGCATGGCCACCTCCTGGATGAACTTCACATTCTTCAGTTCTTCGGTCGGTGTGTTCACCAGTTGCAGTTCAATGTCGTTGGGAATGGGGTACATGTAGGCGGCCTGACTTGAGATGATGAGCCCTGCACCACCCTCAGCCATCACTTGCCCAAAGGCATCCACGGCATAGCCTGTGCCCACCATGTCGAGGTCAACGATGTGCTCGGGATTGGCTTGGTTGGGGGATGCGCCTGCCGTGTCGATGAAGTGCATCACGGGACCCAGCTCATCGGCACGCCGAGCGAATGCTTCCACGCTGTCCTTGTGCAGTGCGTTGACCACTATGGTCTCCACATCATAGCCACTGCGCTTGAAGTCCTCGCCCACGCGCTCCAGCGCTTTCTCGCTGATGTCACCCAGCAGAATCTTCTTGCCCGCTGCAATGCGGCGCACGATGGCGGTTCCCATACTGCCGGCACCCAACAGTGCCACCACTGCTTTCTGTTCGTTTCTATCGAAAATCACAGTCTGTTCTAATTTATTAGTCAATATTCTTGATGAATTTGGCGGGATTGCCGCCAACGATGGTGTTGGGGGCGACATCCTTAGTCACGACGGCCCCTGCCGCAACCACGGCGTTTTCGCCCACGGTCACGCCAGGCAGGATGGTGGCACCAGCGCCTATCCAGGCTTTCTTGCCGATGTGCACGGGCTTGCAGAACAGCAACTGGCGGTCGTGCAGGTCGTGGTTGTTGCTGATGAGCTGCACATTGGCGGCAATCATGGCATCGTCCTCGATGGTGATGCCGCCACGCGACATCATCAGGCAGTCGGGCATGATCATCACATTATTGCCGATTTTCACTCGGTCGAAACACACCCCTTTGAGGGGCGGCATCACCGTAGCATTCTCGCCGAGGTTGTCTCCAAAGAGTTCTTTCACCAGAGCGTTATACCCCTCGGTGTAGGGCATGGTGTGGTTGATCTCAAACACGAGTTTCACATCTCGCATGCCACGCTGCATCTCCTCAGGAGTGGTCTTTCTGGGGTCTACAACAAACGGTTCCATCTTACTTTGATTCAAGTTGGTTGTAAACATCATCTGTAACCGGCTCAAGCCACTCGTTGCTGGCGCCGTCCTGAATGTCCTTATGATAGGTCAGGTGCTGGAACCAGGAGTCTTTGGCGGCTCCGTGCCAGTGCTTCACTTCGGCGGGGATGGCGATGACGGTTCCCGGGGTCATCTCCTGCGGCTCCTTACCCCATTCCTGATACCATCCACGGCCGTCAACGCAAACCAGCACCTGCACCTGCTTGTGATGGATGTGCCAGTTGTTGCGGCAGCGCGGCTCAAAGGTGACATTGAACATGCCGCCACCCATATCGGCCAGATAGCTGTTGCCGATGAAGTATTGGGCATAGGCCGAATTGGGCTCACCTTTCGGCCAACTGCTGCGCAGGGTATAGCCCTCGCTATCAAGCCAGGAGCAAAGCTCATCAACCAGTTCCTGTGAATTGCCCATATTCACCGCCCCCTGTTTGTGGGCAGCAAGTTGCGGTGCGACACCTTCCAGGCCGCTGAGGGCAGCCACGGTAACTATTTCACGGTCGGCAGCAGTCAGCTGGTCGCCAGCGAAGATGTCACCAAAGAGGTGCGCCTTCAGGTAGTGGTCGTCCTGCGGACAGAAGGCGTAGTCAAACCGGCGACCCGAGAGTTGCGTCTGGTTCTTCACGCCCAGTTCGTAAGCCTTGCGGGCGTCGTCCCACTCGTCGGGGCGCGTCCAGGGCTTGCCCTCCTGCCAGCCGGGCTGAGGGGTTTCCAGAACCTTGCTCAACACGCCCAAAGCGTTCAGGCTTCGCGGGAACCCCGTGTAGGCATAGAGTTGCGAAAAAGCCTCTTTCAGCTCGTTGATGGTCACGCCATCGTCGAGTGCCTGCCTCACTGCAGGCTCCAATCGTGTCATGTCTCCTTGTGCCATCAGGCAGGCACATGATGCCAATCCTTTCTGACGCTCGGTGAGCGTCTGAGCATTTGCCGTTGCTATCATCAAAAATACAATTAAAAATGTTACGATTCTTTTCATTTTACTCACATTCATCAGTCAATAGTCTCCAGCACCCGTTTCCTTGTATCCGAGCCCCAGCACATTCAGTTGTCATGCAGTTGCTGTGCTGTGGAGGGGTGATTATAGTCAACCCATCATTGTGTCAGGTACTTTGCATGCAAAATTACAATGATTCATGGAATATTAAGTTTCACTTTTTTCCTTATAATTTTCACTTTTTGCACAATTCGTTTGATAGTGCGGAATTTAACCAATACCTTTGCAGCATGAAGATAGACTTTATATATTCCACCGATTTCTACGGCATGAATGCGGCTGAATTGCGCCACACCTGCATGCACCTGCTATGCACTGGAGGAGAAGGCAGTTTTGTGTTCAACGAGCGGCTTTACCGCATCGTGAAGAACGACCTGGTGGTGATGCCGTTCCCCCATCGCGCCAGGAATCTTGCAGCAGGCCCCGACATGCAGGTGGAGTGGTTTGCGGCCGACAACAAGTTCCTGCAGCGCCAGCTGCCATCCAACAACTACGGCATCGGCGGTGCCATCTCGCTGAACCAGAATCCCGTAATCAAGCTCAATGAAGAGCAGGCAGGGCATCTGCTGACCGATTTCCACCGTCTGCGCGACCGCCTTGGCGACCGCCACCTGATGTTCTACCGCCAATTGATGGGGAGCCTGTGCCTGACAATGATGTACGACATTTTTGAGCCTCACGCGTTGCGCGACACCACCGACACACATACCGACCGTGCGGGCTACATCGTGAAGCAGCTGACCGCATTACTGGACACGGGTATCAGCTGCACAGAGCGCAGCGTGCGCTATTACGCCGAGCGGCTTCATGTGTCACCCAAGTACCTGTCGGCCACCTTCAAGCGGCTGACAGGCGACAGCGTCACATCGTTTATCGATCGCCACACAGTACCTATATTGAAAAGCTATCTGGATGACGAACGCCTGTCGCTCACCCAGATAGCCGAACAAATGAATTTCACCTCACTCTCTTATTTCAGCCGCTACTGCACCAAGCACCTCGGTCAACCACCCAGCGAGTATCGCCAGAGCAAGCAGCCCAAGGGCAGCACCCGCATCATGCCGGGTGCCTGACCGGACTGACACATTCCATCAGGGTCGTTCATGCTGTTTCGCGGCTGAGTTTGCGGTACTCGGTCGGCGTCAAGCCGGTGCAGCGCTTGAAGTAGCGGTTAAAGTGCTGACTGCTCTGGAAGCCCAGGCGGTAGGCCACCTCGGTAATGGTGTCATCGGTTGAATGCAGGTCTTCCTTAGCAATGTCGATGACCTTTTGCTGGATAAACTCCACCGGCGTTTTCCCGGTCTCCTTCTTTACGAGGTCGCCAAAATAGTTGGGCGACAGGCAGCACTTGTCGGCAAACATCTTGACCGACGGCAGTCCGTTCATGAAGACCGACTCCTTGCTCTGGAAATAGTCGTTGAGGGCCTGTTCAAAGGTGGCCATCACGCTGTTGTTCTCCAACTCACGCGTGATGAACTGGCGGTCATAAAAGCGCAGGCAGTAATCGAGCAAAAGCTCGATGTTGCGGCAAATCAGCTTGCGGCTGAACTTGTCGATCGGGCGGTTGATTTCTTCCTTGATTTTGTCGATGCAGTCGAGATAGATGCTGCGCTCGCGTTCCGACATGTGCAGTGCCTCGTTGGACGAGTAGCCGAAGAAGCGGTAATCGGCGATGCCCCGTGCCAGCGATGTACCACGCATCAGGTCGGGATGGAACAGCAGCGCCACCACATCGTGGTCCATGCCCGGGATGGGCGTGGAGGTCACCGTCTGCATCGGGGCGAAACTGGTCACCGTGCCGTCGCTGTAGTCATATTGACTGTGACCGTAGGACAGCAGGCAGCTACGGGTATTCTTCAGGAACAAGGCATAAACGCCGTAATGCCATGTGACCTCATGGTCGAGGAGTTCACGGTTGGGCACATCCTTGAGATTGCACACCGTCACCAGCGGATGGACGGTCTCGATGCCCAAAGCCTGGTTATACTGGTCGATATTGTCGAGATGGAAAATCATATTTTTTTAACGATGAATGGAGTCAAAATATTAGACCACAGCCACAGTTTAACCCTTTTTTACAGGACGGATGATGCGCGCGGGACTACCTGCAACGACCATATCGGGGGGCACATCACGGGTCACCACGCTGCCGGCGGCCACAATGGCATTCTCGCCGATGGTGACACCGGCCAGCACCTTCACATCGGCACCCAGCCACGCGTTGCGGCCCACCACGATGGGCTGCGTGAGCAGCGTGTGGCGCAAGGCAGGATCTTCGGGGTGGTACTCGGTGGCTAGCACACAATGCGGCCCGATGAACGCCCCGTCCTCGATGGTGATGCCGCCTATCGCCAGAAATGTGCAGCCAAAGTTGACAAAACAGTCATGCCCAAAGCGGGTGGAGAGGCCGTAGTTGATGTTCAGCGGCGGAAACACACGCACCGTGTCGTCAATGTCGCTCTGAGTGATTTGGCGCAGGTATTCCCGCACTTCCTCCTCACTGTGGTAGCCAGTGTTCATCTCGGCACACAGGCGCATGGTCTTCAACACATGGGCATAGAGTTCATCACTGCCCACATAATCCTTTCCTGTTGGTTTATTATCCATTGCTAAGTATCTGAAACGATATCGATGTCAGCCCATAAACGGGCTGACGGCTATTATTTATAATAAGGTGTTACCAGTGGCCGTTCAGCACCGCATTAATCAATGAGGTGACATCGTTGATGTCAACCTCGCCATCCAGGTTCACATCGCCGCAGGGATGCGACTGCTCAGCCGCCTCAAACCTCACGGTGACATTGCCGCTGCCCAGCACTTGCGCCAAGCGGTCAGGATTGTCCACAGCACCGATTCTCGTGTAGCTGTAACCGCTTGAGAAAGTCTGATAGAACAGCACGACGCATGAGGAGCCATAGAGCATGATGTCACCGGCATTGATGGTGCCGGGCTGGTAAGTGGCCGTTGGCAGCGATGTGCCCAGGTAGTGATACTTCTCGTTGCCGTTCAACTCGTTCATGCTGAGCGACAGCGGCAGCAGGTCCAGGAAGGCGCGTCCCGTCTCGGTATCATCGACCGTAGCGGTAAAAGTGGCGCCGCCGATAATAACATTGATTTTCATGTCGGTTGCCATGAGCTGCGACACTGCAAGCAGTGCCACCAGGATTGATAATACTGTCCGTTTCATTTTTATCCGGGTTTTAAACTGTGACTTTATCAGATTAGATGCTTTTGCCCATTTCATAGGCCTCTTGCAGTTTGGGACTGCCTTCGACCTCACGGGCACCGCCCACACCGCCACAAAAGAGGTGCCCCTTCAGCGCCGACTTCACATAGCAGTCAATCCAGCCTTGCAAGCCGCCCTCGGCACGCTTGGGAACGAACTCTTCGTCCTCGGCTGCCGTAGTCAGCAGGTAGATGTCGCGAAAGCGGTAATCCTTGGGGTACATGGCGTTCATGCGGTCGATGAGCGTCTTCATCTGCCCCGACATCTCATAATAGTATATCGGTGTTGCCCAGCACACCACATCAGCATCAAGCACACGGTCCATGATAGCAGGCACATCGTCATTGAAGACACAGGCACCGGTTTTCTGGCACGACAGGCAACCGACGCAGAACTTGATTTCTTTTCCTCGCAGCGAGATGAGTTCCACTGCATGGCCGGCGGCCTTGGCGCCCGCGGCAAACTGCTGGGCCATCTCGTGGCTGTTGGAGCCTGGCCTCAGGCTGGTCGAGATAACAACGACTTTTTTCATCTTATTTCAGGTTTTCTTTAAAAAATTCTTCCATCTTGTCATAGGGGATCTTCCCGTTCTTGTCATCATACAGGTCGGTATGGACAGCACCGGGGATAATCATCAACTGCTTGTTGCCCACAGTCTTGCTCACCCCCTCGACATGCACGCCTGTCATCTTCTCAAAGGCATACTCGCTGAAGTAGCGCGAATGGGCTTTCTCACCGTGGATGAGCAGCACGGGATTTTCTATCTCATGTGCCCATGCCAGCAGAGGCTGATTCATAAACGACTGGCAGCCAGTCACATTCCAACCATCAGTACTGTTACCGCTGCGCTCGTGATAGCCGCGCTCGGTCTTGTAGTAGTCGTAATAGTCCTTCACAAAGAAAGGCGCATCGTCGGGCAACGGGTCAATCACACCGCCGGCACGCTGATAGGTACCGCTCTTGAAGTCCTGGGTGCGCTGAGCGGCTAGGGCCTTGCGCTTCGCCATGCGCTGCTCCTTGCTGTCCTCGCTCTTGAAATAACCTTCCACATTCACCTTACTCATGTCATACATTGTCGAAGCGACCGTGGCCTTGATGCGCGGGTCGAGTGCGGCAGCGTTCACTGCCATGCCGCCGAAACCGCAAATGCCGATGATGCCGATGCGTTCAGGGTCCACATTGTCCTGCACGCTGAGGAAATCGACCGCAGCGAGGAAATCTTCGGTATTGATGTCGGGCGATGCCATGCGGCGCGGCTCTCCCCCACTCTCGCCGGTGAACGACGGGTCAAATGCAATGGTGATGAAGCCACGCTCGGCCATGTGCTGGGCATACAGGCCGCTGCACTGTTCCTTGACTGCACCAAAGGGGCCGCTCACTGCAATGGCAGCAAGTTTGCCCTCGGCATTCTTGGGCGTGTACATGTCGGCAGCCAACTCGATGCCGTAGCGGTTCTTGAATGTGACCTTCTTGTGGTCCACCTTGTCACTCTTGGGGAAAGTTTTGTCCCACTCCTGAGTCAGTTTTAACATCGTGTCCATATTCTCTTCGTTTTGTTGGTTTTGCTGGCATGCCGTGAGCATGCAAGCCATCATTGTAATAACAAATAAAAACTGTTTCATTGTTGTTTGGCTCTTTTTTTAACTCTGTTTCATCGGTCAGATACTTTGGGGCACACTGTCAATCCTGTCCCTTGAGCAGGATATCAATGAGCTTGGTCACATCGTTGATATTCGTCTCCTCATCGCCGTTGACATCAGCATTGGGATAATATGTATCGCCTATCAGCAGCGTGTCAATCAGGGCTGTTACATCGTTGATGTCTACGCTGCCGTCCCCGTTAACATCTCCATCGGCATCTGCTGCCCAGGTGTTGAAATCAATGGCTGTAAGCCAATTCTGTATCAGCGTTGCTTGGTTCCAGCGGTTAGCATTGTTAATCCACAACGCGTCGCCCATCCATCCGGCTTCAGGGATGAGACGCTCAGCATCGGTCACCACGCCGCTGATTCCACTGCTGTGGCTCGACACAATCAGTCCCACATTCTTGTTGGCCATCTCACCACCATGATGGAACAGGTAGGTCTGCAGGATGGCTGCCATGTGGCTCCACCATAACGGCGTCACAACAATAAATGTGCTATAATCAGCCAGCGAGACCGAGACGGGGTCGATTGCAGGATAGCTCTCGGGATTGTCAGGAGCAGCATAGATGGCATTGAGCAATTGGGTCCCGATGGCATAGTTGTTGGCCTCGTAGTGTTGGGTCTTGTCGGCTGGATAAATGCGTAAAGTGTCAGCATTGATCTGGGTAGTCAAGGTCTGCACAATTTCTTGGCAGTTTCCCGTATAACTGTAATACACGATAAGCGACTTTGCGCTCATTTCCACACTCACGATAGCGAATAACGCCAATATGATGATCTGAATCTTTTTCATGTGCAACAATGTTTTATCGACTGCAAAATTACTTTCAATATTCATAAGGATTTGTGACCATTTTACGGATTAATGTGCACAAATTACTGAAACAGCATTTTGGGGAATGTCCAGCTGCTGCATACTCTCGTCACCAGATTGCCTCGCACATGGTTTCTCTATCAACGAGGCACCTGCTCTTGTTCCCGCACGGGACACGCCATCTCGCGATAACCTTTAGAATAAACACCTGTTTATCAGCAACACATCAAGAGATTCACACATTAGACAAAGCAGGAAATGAGAAGCCCATCTTGGCATCACTTCAAGATGCAAAGTTTTCAAAACCAGCCTGCAGTTCGTTATAGTAATGCATCTTGTACTCTGACTCTGTGTTGGCTGTCCAACCATGGTAGCAACTCGAGACTAAATCCCCAAAAATCATAGAAGACTTTTTTTAAAAAAAGTGTATGAAATTTGGTGTATTTGAGAAAAAGTTTGTAACTTTGTGAATTCAAAAAGTAGTCATTGGCTGCCTCAAACGATTGAACAAGCCTATCAATCGGCATATAAGTAACTATAACATAGTGTATTAATTAATCTTTATTACTAACTAAATTCATCAAAATTATGAAGAAATTATTTGTACTTTTGATTGCAACTGCAGTTGCCTTTGGCGCATCGGCAGGTGTGAAGGTAACCAAGCAGCTTCCCAAGATTAATGTCAAGGAGGCTAAGGCTATGGACCGCGAGAGCAAGTTTGCAAAGAAGGGCGATGTTAATGTATTGCCCGGCACTGCTTTGCAGGCAATGGACTGGAGTGTTAATCACACCAACCACGCTCTGAAGGATGGTAACACCATCGTTTGGGACTTTGAGGATGAGGCTCAGCTCAATGACTGGATGACTCTCGACAACGACGGCGACGGCTACGGTTGGGAGTACATTTTCAGCGAAGATGGTGGCAACAAGACCCACAGTGGTAATGGCTGCATGGCTTCGTTCAGCTATGACAACCCCACCTACACTGCTCTTACCCCGGACAACTGGCTGATTTCGCCCGTTGTTACCCTGACCGGTAAGCTCGGTTTCTACTACATTGGCCAGGATCCCAGCTATGCTAGTGAGGTATTTGCAGTTTACATCTGCGTAGGTGACCCCACCAACATCGACGACTTCGTGAAGATCTCTGACGACATCACCGCCTCTGGCGTGATGCAAGCCTTTGAGTTCGACCTGAGCGACTATGAGGGTCAGGCTGGTTGCATCGCCATCCGTCACTACAATGTTACCGACATGTTCCGTCTGAACATCGACGATGTTACCATTGGTGAGTTCGTTCCCGATGAGGCTCCCGAGACTCCCACTGTAATCACTGAGATTCCCGATGGTTGCCAGACCTACACCTACTACCGCAACAGCTCTGCTATCTACAGCAGCATCTTTGGCGTTGGCGCTACCCAGACCGATGGCAAGTTCACTGTTGCCTTCGACAGCAACGGCGATGTTTACATTCAGAATCCCTCTTGGTATCACGACGGCTATAACAGCTGGGTAAAGGGTACCTATGACTGGATGACTGGTATCATCACCGTTCCCTGCGGCCAGTACCTGAGCTGGAGCGATGATTATGGCTATGGCGCTATCCTCGCATGGGGTAACACCTATGTATATGAGGACGGCGTAGACGAGGAGACCGGTGAGCCCCTGTACTACCTGGGCAACGAGCTCGACGACCGCACCACCGAGATCCAGTTCATGATCGACGGTGACAACATCTACCTGCTGGGCACCGAGGGTGACCTCAACGCCGAGTTCCCCGAGAACTTCGTCTCCACCGGTATGTACACCTACTGGAGCGACGACCTGAGCATGACCGCTATCGAGTTCGCTAACCTCGACGAGTATGGCTACGCTGCTCCCTTCGGCCAGATCGTTAACCTGGTTCCCGCTGTTCCCGCCAACCCGACCGCTGACAGTTGGTATGACTGCGGTGACGAGAGCGGTTACAGCCGCTTCGCCTTCACCCTGCCCACCACCGACGTTGATGGCAATCCTATCGATCCCGAGTACTTGAGTTACAGCATCTATGTTGACAATGGTAATGGTCCCGAACTGTTCACCTTCGACTATGAGCACTACAGCAGCGACCTGAGCCAGGATATGACCGAGATTCCTTACTACATCTACAGTGGTGGTTGGGACTTCTACACTGGCGCCGTTTACTTCTATCGCACTAACGAGGGTGACAACCCCCTGTTCACCGAGAACATCGGTATCCAGGTATTCTACACCGTTAACGGCGTGAAGAATGCTAGTGAGATTGCATGGCTGTATGACATCGACACCAATGTTGCCGAGACCCTCGCTGGCAAGACCGTTGCCAACGTACGCTACTTCAATGTAGCCGGTCAGGAGATGGCTCAGCCCAACGGCTTGACCATCATGGTTACCACCTACACCGATGGTACCACCAACGCTGTTAAGGTTGTGAAGTAATCTTAGCAATTGGCTTTTAGCCAACAACCAACAGGTGGAGACGCAAGTTTTTGCGTCTCCACTTTTTTTTTCGGCAAAAATGCACTAATTTTGTGCTATGGACAAGAATAAAACCTACAGTATACTCGTCAAGCAGGTCGAGAGCCTCATCGAGGGCGAGAACAATGCCACAGGCCAGTTGGCCAACGCTGCAGCACTGCTGCACGAGACCATGGGCTGGTGGTGGACCGGGTTCTACCTGGTCAACGGCGACACATTGCAGCTAGGCCCCTTCCAGGGACCCGTAGCCTGCTACAGCATCAAGCGCGGTCGCGGCGTGTGCGGCACGGCATGGCAAGAAGGGCGCACCATCGTCGTCCCCGATGTGGAGCAGTTCCCCGGACACATTGCCTGCAGCAGCCTGTCGCGCAGCGAGATTGTCGTGCCCCTGCACGACGCCATGGGCAACATCGCCGGTGTGCTCGACATCGACAGCAAGGAGCTGGCCGCATTTGACGAGGTTGATGCCCGCTGGCTCGAGGAAATCGCCAGCGCCATCACCCGCCATGTCTTCACCCCATCCTGTCAATCCAGTTAATCCAGCCCATCCAATGAACTACCAACCTCTAGCCGAACGCTTGCGCCCCCGCTCACTCGATGACTACATCGGGCAGCGGCACCTCGTGGGTGAAGGTGCGGTGATACGCCGCATGATCGAGAGCGGCAACATCTCATCGTTCATCCTGTGGGGGCCTCCGGGTGTGGGCAAGACCACGCTGGCACGCATCATTGCCGAACAGACCCAGGTGCCATTCTACACACTGAGCGCGGTGACATCGGGCGTGAAGGATGTGCGTGAGGTGCTAGACCGCTGTAAGGCCGATGCCCGCAGCGTGTTTGCCAAGGGGCGCCCTATCCTGTTCATCGACGAGATCCACCGCTTCAATAAGTCGCAGCAGGACTCGCTGCTGGGTGCCGTGGAGCGCGGCACGGTGACGCTCATCGGGGCGACGACCGAGAATCCCTCGTTCGAGGTCATCCGTCCCCTGCTCTCGCGTGCCCAGGTCTATGTGCTCAACCCGCTGGACCGCGACGACCTGCTACAGTTGCTCGACCATGCCCTCAAGACCGACAAAGCCTTCCAGGGCCGCGAGGTGCGCGTCGAGCAGACCGAGGCGCTGCTGCGCTTCTCGGGCGGCGATGCCCGCAAGCTGCTCAACATCCTGGACCTGATACTGCAGTCGCTGCAGGACGGCGAGCCATTTGTCATCACCGACGACATCGTTACCGACCGCCTGCAGCAGAACCCCCTCGCCTTTGACAAGAACGGCGAGATGCACTACGACATCATCTCGGCATTCATCAAGAGCATCCGCGGCAGCGACCCCGACGCGGCGGTCTACTGGCTGGCACGCCTCATCGCCGGCGGCGAGGACCCCAAGTTCATCGCCCGCCGCCTGTGCATCCTCGCTGCCGAGGACATCGGCCTGGCCAACCCCAATGCCCTGTTGCTGGCCAACGCCACCTTTGACATCATCAACAAAATCGGGTGGCCCGAGGGACGCATCCCGCTGAGCGAGTGCGCCATCTACCTCGCCACCAGCGCCAAGAGCAACAGCGCCTACCTGGCCATCGACGACGCGTTGGCACTGGTCAACGAGACGGGCAACGCCCCTGTGCCGCTGCACCTGCGCAACGCGCCCACGGGACTGATGAAACAGCTGGGATACGGCAAGGACTACCGCTACGCTCACGACTTCCCTGGACACTTCGTCAGCCAGCAGTACATGCCCGAGGAACTGCACCACCCCCAAATCTGGCACCCCCAAGACAACCCCGCCGAGAACCAGATGACGGCACGACAGCAGAGCCGCTGGGGCGACAATGCCGGACACGGACCCAAGGAATAAGAACGATACCAAACAGTCATGGCACAGCACAACAAGTTAGGGAAGGAAGGGGAACAGGCAGCATGTGAATTCCTCATTGCCAAGGGGCTTACCATACGCGAGACCAACTGGCGCATGGCACCATGGGAAATAGACATTGTCGCCGAGGAACAAGGCCTGCTGCACATCGTCGAGGTGAAGACCCGTGCCACCGCCTCGCCCCATTTTGACCCCATGGAGTCCATCACACCGGGCAAGATACGCAACCTGGTGCGCGCCGCCAACGGCTACATCACCCTTCACCAGCTGCCGCTGGCCGTGCAATATGATGTGATGATTATCATCGGGCAGGCACCCGATTTTGACATCCACCACTTTGCCAACGCGTTTGAGCCACCCCTGCGCACCATCAGGTAACGCAACCGGCGGTGTCGCGACAGGGTGTCAGGCATCGGTGGTGTTGCGGGCCTGTGTGGGTGTCATGCCATAGTGCTGGCGGAAGACGCGTGAGAAGTAAGCGACATCGACAAATCCGCAGCGCTCGGCGACTTCTCCCACGAGCAGGTCAGTACGCCGGCACAGGAGCGACATCGCTTTTTCCATGCGCAACATCATGATGTAGGACGATATGTTCTTGCCAGTGAGTTGCTGCACCTTGCGCCGCAACTGGCTCTCGCCCATCTTGAAGGTACGCGCCATCTTGTCCAGATCGAGTTTGATACCCTCGGCCATGTGCTTGTTGACCTCGGCATTGAACGCCTTGAGGAACTGGCGGTCATCGGCTTCGGTGTTGTTTTCGATGTTCTCCAGCACGGGAACGGGACTGCCTGCCGCGGCATCCCTCGCAGGAGCGGCATACACCTCTCTCAACTGCCGCCTGCAATCCATCAGGCGGGAAACCCAGGCACACATTTCCTGGGGATTGAACGGCTTGACCAGATAGGCGTCGGCACCGGCCTCGATGCCTTTCACACGGTCAGCATTGCTGGTGCGGGCACTGAGCATGATGATGGGGATGTGGCACAGCTGGCGCATCGAACGCACCTCACGGCACAACTCATAGCCATCCATGTTGGGCATCTTCACATCAGTGACGATAAGGTCAGGCTTGAGCTCTCCCGCCATTGCCAGTCCCTGCTCACCGTCCTGGGCATAGTGCACCTCATAGTTCTTGTTCAGCACCTTTCCCACCAGTCGCGCGACATCGTTATGGTCCTCGATGACGAGAATCACGGGCTTGCCGGTACCCTGCTGCTCAGGAGCAAGCAGCGCCGTGCTCCTGTCGGAGTGACCGCCCGATACCGACAATATGGGTTTGATGACTTTATCAAAGGGCTTCTTCAAGCCGTTACCATGCCTGCAGGGCAATTTTGCAGTAACCACCGTCCCCTGCTCGTTGGGACTCTCGGCAGTGACGGTGCCCCCCATCGCCATCGTCATGTCTCGCACCACAGTCAACCCGATGCCCACACCGTCGACGAGCTGCTCGGCTGCCGCACCGCGGTAGAAAGGTTCAAACACATGGGGCAGGTCTTTCTCGCTGATGCCGATGCCGTTGTCGGCAACTTTGATGATGAGCATGTCGTCATCGACATGCGAGGTGACCGTGATTTTGCTGTAGTCGCGGCTGTACTGGATAGCATTCTCGATGAGACGGCTCACAATGGTGATCAGATAGGTGGGCACAGTATCGATGACCACATCGTTCTCACGCGGGACATAGGTAAGCTCGATGTGGCGCTCGATGCATTTCTCACGATAGCTCTCGAGAATCATGCGGATGAGGGTCACGGCGTCACCCGTGCGCCACTCCGGGTCCTTGAGGGCACTGCGCACACTGCCCACCTCGAGGATGCGGTCGACCAGCATGAGCAGGTTCTTACCCTGCCTCTCGATGACATAGAGATTCTCGTATTGCTCAGGCTTTAACGAGTTTTTCTTATCGTCAGATTTGACATCGTCGATAATCACATCAATGGAACCCATAATCGCCGTCAGGGGGGTGCGCAACTGGTGCACCACATTAGTAAAGAACAACGACCGCGTCTCCTCGACCTGCCTCAAGAGGCGCTGGGTGCGCGCACGCACACGCACGGCGTAGGTCAGTGCGGCGATGATGGCGCCGGCCATTACAAGCAGCAGCAGGGTGAAGAGCAGCTGCATATTGCGCGACCGTTTCAGCTGCTGGATATCGCTGTTGAGCACATTGAGCTCACCATTAAGGCGCTGCCCCTGATAGTCAAGGCGCTGGGACCGTATCTCGTCATTGCGTTTCAGGCCATACACGCTGTCAAATATCTCGTCGCCGATGATGTAGTGATGCAAGGCCTCCTCATGCTTACCCTCGGCCATCGAGAGCTCATAATGCACCATGTGCACTTGTGCCTGATGGCTCTTGCTGCCTGTGCGCTCGGCCATGGCCTCGGCCTCGAGCAGGTAATGTCTCGCCTCGTCAAGCTCGCCGAGTTTGATATTCAGGCTGGCCAACGCCAAGCTAGCGTCCATGATGTGCCACTTGTTGTCCAGCTGCTTGAGTATGTCATAGGCCTGCTTATACTCCTCGATGGCATGATAGAAAGCGCGCTCGCCCTCCCGCAACTCACCGAAGCGCAGGTGGCACACGGCCTTGCCCAGCTCATCTCCCGACATTGTATTGTAGTCCATCGACTTGCGGTAATAGTACCATGCCGAGTCGGCATCTCCCTGATTGCACTTGACGAGTCCCAGGTTGCCGTAGTTCTTGGCAATGCCCACATCGTTGCCGAGCATGATTTCGCCTTCGAGGGCCTCGTGCAGCAGGCTGTCGGCAGTGGCATAGTTGCACAGTTCGGTCTCGATGTAGGCGATGCCGTTAAGCGCCACGACGCGGCACTGCACAGCCTCGGCCTCGTTCGGCCGGTTATACGCGTCACACAGTTTCAGGGTCTGGTAATAATAGCCGTCGGCGGTGCTCAGTTCACCCTGCCGGCGATAGTCGTTGCCAATGCAGTTCAAGGCGTTAGCCGTTTCAAGGGTGTCGGCGAGCGATACGGCAAGCTTGTAACCCTGCTCGTGGACTTTTATCGCCTGGCTGAAATTTGAGAGTTCCCTGTGCTTCTCGCCCAGGTATCGGCAGGCGAGCATCTCGCCGACGGCATCGCCAGCGTTATGATAGCGCTGCACCATCGCCGACAGCGAATCCACATCACCGATGGCACGCAGCGTGCTGTCGGCCACCGTATAGTGCTCGTCCCTGACGGTTTGAGGCTCCCTGCCGTTGCAATTGGTCAGGAGCGGCACCAGCACTGCGGCCATGGCCAAAAGGGCCACAGCACTCCATGTCAACAGGCGACGGATTTTCACTTTTTTCTCCATCCAGACCATAAAGTGTGCAAAAATAGTGTTTTCTTATAAATTTTTCAAACAAAAATCAAACATTTTTATTCCCTTAGCGTTAAGGTAAAGATTTTTTAGCGGCAAGTGGGCATGGATATGAATTTAAATGAGTAACTTTGCCGTTTGATATGAAAGAGCCGAACAGAAGCATCTATCAATGTGCCGCCAACTGGGGTATCCCCTTTGGTCTGTACTTGTCGTGCGCTGCCGTGGCATCAATCTATGCCGACTGGTTTGCGCCGTTAGGCTTTATCTTCATCCTCATGTTCCTGGGGACTCCAGTGCTGTCCTATGCCTTCCAGCGGCGCAAGTTCATCGAGGACAACGGCTTTACCGAGTATGCGGGACTGTGGATGCTGGGCATCTTGCTCTATATCCTGGGCTCGATCATATCCAGTTTTGTGGTATACCTGGTGCTCCAGTACCTGAGGCCCGGCTTCCTGTATGAGCAGGCGCAGAACCTCATCGACATCTATCAACAGATGCCCGAGATGAAAGACAGCCAGCTCCTGGAGACGCTGCAGACCATAGTGCACAACGGGCTCATCCCGTCACCCATCGAGGCAGTGTTCAACGCATTCTGGTTCATCACCTCCGGCGGTTCGCTGGTGAGCGCCCTCACGGCACTGATAGCCCAGCGCCGTTTAAAAAAGCTCCGTTGACCAGCTGCTGGAGCCGTTTATGACAACACTAATTGATTATCATTTTATCTTAACGCTATATGGACATTTCAGTAGTAGTACCCTTGTATAACGAGGCCGAGTCGCTCCCCGAACTGGCGGAGTGGATTGAGCGTGTCATGGAGGAGAACGGTTTCTCCTATGAGGTGCTGTTCATCAACGACGGCAGCACCGACGGCTCCTGGCAAGTCATCAAGGGTCTGCACGATAGGAATCCGCGCTTGAAGGGAATCTCCTTCAGGCGCAACTACGGCAAGTCGCCGGCGCTCAACACTGGGTTCGAGCGGGCCCAGGGCAATGTCATCATCACCATGGACGCCGACCTGCAGGACAGTCCCGACGAGATTCCCGCACTCTACCACATGATCACCGACGAGGGCTATGACCTGGTGAGCGGCTGGAAGAAGAAACGCTATGACCCGTTGAGCAAGACAATACCCACCAAGCTGTTCAACGCCACGGCGCGCCGCGTGAGCGGCATCCACAACCTGCACGACTTCAACTGCGGCCTGAAGGCCTATCGCCGTGAGGTTGTGAAGCACATCGAGGTGTATGGCGACATGCACCGCTATGTGCCCTATCTGGCCAAGAACGCCGGCTTCACCCGCATCGGTGAGAAGGAAGTGAAGCACCAGGCCCGCAAATACGGCTCAACCAAGTTCGGTCTGGACCGCTTTGTCAACGGCTACCTGGACCTGGTAACCCTGTGGTTCCAGGCCAAGTTCGGCGTCAAGCCGATGCACTTCTTCGGCCTGCTGGGCAGCTTGATGTTTCTGCTGGGTTTCATTGCCGTGATTGTGGTGGGTGGCCTCAAGCTTTATAATATGTATAGCGGCAACAGTTACCGTCTGGTGACCGAATCGCCCTACTTCTACCTGTCGTTGACATCGATGATTCTGGGCACCCAGCTGTTCCTCACCGGTTTCCTGGGAGAACTCATCATCCGCCACAGCAACGACCGCAACCACTACGAGATCAACGAGGAAGTCATGGCCGACGCCCCTGCCCTGCCCTCCCGTGAGCATGTCGACGAGCCGATAACCGCGCCCGTCGCCCGCGAGCAAGTCACCGTTCCCACAGCATGACCCGCCTGACGCCCATAGCCGTTATTGCCCTCGTGCTGACACTTGCCGCGTGCAGCAACGACAGTTGCCATGACAACGGCAGCAGCCTGCCGCTGGCGGCATTCTACATCAACGGCACGCAGCAGTCCATTCCAGCGTTGTCCATCATGGGCATCGGGGTGCCGGGCGACAGCCTGCTGGCCGACGAGGAGTCGCTCAAAGAAGCCTACCTGCCCCTGCGCGCCACGACGACAACGACCAGCTACGCCATGTGGCGCACATTCACCTCAAGCTCCAGTGAGTTGATAGTGGGCGACACTATCACGCTGAGTTACAAGGTCGTGCCTTATTTCCACTCTATTGAGTGCGGCGCGATGTACAACTTCGACATCACCGACATCGTCCACACCTGCCACGGCATCGACTCGGTGGTGGTGATTACTCCCCATGTCACCAACGCACGCGTGCCCGCCCTGCGCATCTATTTCACCGACTTCTCACAATGAAACGCTTGACCGACAACACATTGCCATCACCGCTCAGGACCATCACCATGCTGGCCCTGGTGCTCATCATTGCACTGGGCGCAACGGCCCAGGAGCCCGACAAGCGTCATGTCACGCCCGTCAAGCCCGAGACCAATCAGGTGAAGCCGCCGCCCAAGGGCACCGACGAAAAAATCATCCAGCAATACATCAGCGGCGACAGCGCTAAGGCCGTCGAGGAAGCCCGCAAGGACTCCCTGCGCCGTGTCTACAAGCGCTACCCCCGCCTGACCGACCTCTCAGTCGGGCTGAACTTTGCCGAGCCCCTGTTCATGGCATTCGGCCAGACCTATGCCAGCGCCGATGTCAATGTCACCCTCAACATGTGGAACCGCCTGCAGCCCACCGCCGAGTTGGGCCTGGGGTGGGCCAAGACGACGCCCGACGACATGAACTTCACCTACAAGGGCAAGCCGTCGCCCTACTTCAAGGTGGGTGTCAACTACAACTTCCTGTTCAAGAACAGCCCTGATTATCAGGTATTTCTGGGCATCCGTCTGGGCTATAGTCCATTCAGCTACGATGTCACCGGTGCCCACTATGTCAACTCCTACTGGCAGGAGGACGCCACCTTTGACCTGCACGGCGAGCACTCCCATGCCCTGTGGGGCGAGGGCGGCGCGGGCCTCAAGGTGAAGCTGTGGGGTTCCCTGTCGATGGGCTGGATGATCCGTTACCACGGCATCTTCAATTACGGCAAGAACGAGCATTCGCGCCCATGGTTCATTCCCGGCTACGGCCCACGCGGCAGTTCGCTGGGATTCTCGATGGGAATATACTACACCCTGCCCATGCGCCGCGACGCCACCCCAACCCCCGCTCAACAATGATCAAGAAGACATTCAGCACGCAGCGCCCACAGATGCGCATCCCCAAAATCCGGCCCGCAGCACGGCCCGGATGGTACAAACGACTGAGGCAACTTTCCGAGGTTTTCAGCCCTCGGCCCAAGAGGCCTTGTTAATAGTTTTTTCTTCGATTTTTCAAAAAAATTTTGCCAGTTCAAAAAAAGTTCGTAATATTGTAGTCTGAAAAGCGGGAAGAATTGCGCATCAATTGTGTAGTTTTCTCATTTTCAGTGATTTATTATGATTTATAGCTGCCCGCCGCGATACCTCACGGTGGGCGATGGAAGCAAACAGACAAGAACAGCAAAAACTAAAAATATTAATTAACATTATTACTAACAATTTAACTCATTTAATTATGAAGATTAAAAATTTACTTCTTATTGCCGCCGCAGCATCGCTGAGCCTGAGCGCTTTTGCCGATGACAAGAGCAATGGCGAGTACGCAACCCTGCCCGATGGCTCTCCCGCAACGATCGGCCAGACCACCCTTGACCACCTGTTCGTTCGTGGTGAGGGTCTCAAGGACAACTGCGTTACTTTCCAGAATGGTACTCCCCAAACCGTTTGGCTGTGGCTCGATGACGACCAGATTTATCTGAACGAGAAGGTTCAGGCTCTGACTCCCACCCTGATCGCCAACAACGCTGAGCCCTACAACGAGATCACTTACAACTCGGTACAGTGCGACATCTATCTGCCCACTTCCATCGAGATGGTAGAGATCGAGAACGAGGATGGTGACCTGGTAGCCTATGAGCAGGGTAACCGTATGCCCAACAGCGCTGAGTTCAGCTTTGGTCCCAAGGCTAACAAGGTTATCGACGGCATCGAGTACCGCGTTTACACCATGATTATCTCCAACAAGGCCAACAATGGTACCCACTTCAGCAGCAAGAATGCCAAGATGTACCGCGAGAACGGCGCCCTGAAGAAGGACGATGCTCCCCTGGTAGCTATCTATCTGCAGAACAACAACCAGAACGAGGTTGAGGGTCACCTGAACGACATGATTATCGCCAACCAGGAGTTCGGTTTCCGTGAGGCCTTCACCGCTGATCCCCAGTGGGAGCCCAACGAGTATCGCTTCATCTATGGCGAGGGTGGCAACAACGAGACCCAGCGCTTCCAGTACTACAACCGCGTTGATGTTTACGGCAGCAGCAGTGTTATTGAGAACCTGAGCGAGAAGACCATCAACAATGTGAAGTACTACAATGTAGCCGGTATGGAGAGCAATGTTCCCTTCGACGGTGTTAACATCAAGGTGACCACCTACAACGATGGTACCACCAGCACCTGCAAGGTGATCAAGTAAGAAATTATTCTTAATTTGATAAGATAAAAAACCGTGAGCCCAATGGGCCCACGGTTTTTTTTATAACAACAATACAACACACCCCGTCTGATGGGTTGAGACAACGACTGTCGAATCCGATTGGCATCATTGCGAAGCCCCATTTAATTCGCTTCCTAAGTTATTGTGCAAGTATTTTGATGAAGTTTTTCGTCAAAAAATACAATATTATTGAAAACGGCACAAAAATTACCTGTTCTGCCGCTTGAAGCGCTCGTCGGGGCTCTGCCC
>Ga0310695_10003175_pt1 | contig 32834 bp, 25 predicted proteins | sample RumenRJG_04DNA_FD_203882 | JGI IMG/M metagenome (GOLD analysis project Ga0310695, IMG submission 203882) | Bovine rumen microbial communities from Lethbridge, Alberta, Canada - RJG_04 (v2) (version 2) | ecosystem: Host-associated > Mammals > Digestive system > Stomach > Rumen | place: Canada... | reverse complement strand
GATTTTGAAGTTGCTAACTTTGATAAAAGGAGATTTAGGCATGAGCAGTCGATCAATCGAATACCCAAAGTCTGTAAATGTCGTAGAGCTTGAATCCGCCGCGTTCAAATGCGCGAAGGATGCGGACGCATGGGCACGAAACCACGGCATTGTCGGACTTATGAGCAATGTAGACACAGGCGGCAAAGGCGAAATCTCCATATCGGTAAACTCCCTTAACAAAATGTTGTCAGGCTCCGCATTAAGAAAGAGTGTCACTCCTTCTATTCACTTTGCCGCCCTGCAAAGATTGCGAGACATAATCCGAGAGTCGTTCATTGCAGAGCGGCATCCTGACTATGCTAAGGTTGATGGGGTTCGCTCGCCTGCACACGGCACCAACCGCATGGTCGACATCGTGGTACTGTACGGATGCGTATCGTTCGGTGGAATCGCCTATCGCGCCAAGACAACATTGAAAGACTTGAAATATCCTGGGCAACCGACCAAGGCGTACTCCTATGAAATAAGTAGCATCGAGGTTCTGGCGGGAAACTGCCGCGTCGAAACGCGACCCAACGCCATTGCCTCGATGTCGGTAAACATTTTACTAAATGGCGTTCGCGATGTCAATGGTGCACCGCTCTTGAGTTAGCCCTCGCGGTTTTCCAGCAAAATCGCGGCGAATCTGCCGCGTCGTTTTGGTTGAAAAGCGGACAAAGAAGAAAGGACAATAAAGCGCGGCACTTTTGCCGCGTTGTGGTTGAGTAGCGGTTGCGTGGCGGTTGGGGACGTCCTTCTCCCTCGAATCAGACTGAACTTCGCTTGCAAAGGACTCTGAACGAATGAAGGATGGTTGTGCCGGAATCGTTCTTGGATTCGACACGAAAGATGGTTGTGTCGTGGTTGAGGGATGTTTTGGAAATGGTTGTGTAGCAGTTGAGTCGTGGCTGATAGCGGCTATTATAACGAATAGTGGATGGGGCGTGTGTGGGCACTGCCGCCCGTTCACGGTGTCGCCGAGGCGGCAGTCTTCTTGAGCAACAGGACGTTCACAAAGTTGAGCGAGTAAACGACGACGAGAAGCGTTACAACGGCGACATAGCCGTGGCCGCCCTCTCCATAGCCACCAAACGCCTTGGAAACGGCCATCGCCGCCTGGTTGCCTGCAAGCCCCGCGAAACCCCAGGCAGAGAGGACGGCACCGTGAATCTTCGAGATGTTCGTCATGCCGAAGTGGTCGGCGAGAATCGCGGGGATCACCGAGAAGCCCGCGCCATAGCAGGCGTTGATGACGAGCAGCGCGAGGCCAATCAAAATCGGCAGGAAACTCGCGAGCATGATGCCTGCGGAAATTGCGAGGATGATGAGCAGAATGTTGATGCGCTTCGCGAGGCGATCGGACCACCACGCGAAGAGGAACCTGCCGCCACCGTTCATGAGCCCCGAAAGCGCGACAATCCACGTGATAAGCTTCACGTTGTCGCCGTAGACATCGGGCGAGCTCATCATCTGCTTCGCGAGTGGAATGAGGCAGAGGCCAGCGGAAATGTTGAGGAACATGAAGAGCCACGACTGCCAGAAGAAGCGGTTCTGAAGAAGCTGTCCGTAGCTGAACTCGAGCGATGGTATGCCGTGGCCAAAGCTCTGCACCTGAATCTTCGGCTTCTTGAGGAGGAAGCACGCGATGATCATAGGAACGGCATAGAAGATCGCGTAGGCATGGAAGACGTTCGTGATGCCATAATCCATAAAGCCACGAAGCTGGAACACGGCGACCGACGAGCCGGGCGTTCCCCAGTGGATGCCACTAAAGAGAATCGTCGACAAGGTGGAGCCGAGACCAAACGAAATAATCGGCAAAGCCGCTGCAATCGCCTTGTGTTCAGGGAACCAGAGCATCATCGTCTTCACTGGCGAGATATAGATAACGCCAGTGCCGAGGCCGATGAGAAAGCCGTAGCCGAGGTAGATCATCATGAGCGACTTCATGTGGATTCCGGCCTCCGTCACGAGAAGCCCCGAAAGGAAGAGCGTCGTACCGATGATCGTCGAGAGCCGGATGTTCTTCTCGACGATCTTCCCGAAAAACGCCGCGCCCATGCCAAGGAAGAATATGCCTAAGGAGAATGCGAACTGGACATTTTTCTGCGTCTCGCCTATGTATTGAGCGATCTCAGTGGAAAAGTTGGTGAATGCATAGATTTGACCCACCGACACTGCAAGAAGGAATGCCGGCAAAACTGCTCTGATAAAACGTTTCATGGCGCGTATGATACCAAATGTTGTGGCTCAACGCAACGGCAAACTACAACAAATTGCGATTCAGCCACAAGGGGTATAAACACCCGTCAGGAAAGGCAAGCTGCTATTCGCGCAAAATCGCCACTTTTAAGACCAGTACCGTTAGGTAGACACACCCCGCGCTCAAAAAGCGCCTCAGCAACCTCGCCGCCGAAGACGCGACACTTGGCAAAGATGGGCTGGAGATGAAGCGGCTTCCAGACTGGTCGCGCCTCGATGTTGGCCGCCTCGAAGCGGCGCAAGAGACGGTCACGCTCGCGGCGCGAGGAGAGAACGGCGACCGTCAGCCAATGGTTTGCGCCAGACGCTGGAGAAAGCAAGTCACCCTTGAAGTTCCTTGCGTACCAGTCGTAGTTTGCCTTGCGCTTCTTGAGGATTGCCGGAAGCCGATCAAGCTGGGCGAGCCCTATCGCGGCGAGGATGTTGCTCAGGCGGTAGTTGTACCCAACTTCGCGGTGCTCATACCATACGCACTTCTCGCGCGACTGCTGCGAGCGCTTTCTCGCGCGCTCGGCGAGGCCTCGGTCGTCGGTCACAATCGCGCCGCCGCCAGATGTCGTGACGATCTTATTGCCGTTAAAGGAGTAGACGCCGGCAAGCCCGGCGGAGCCGGCGGGTCGACCATCGCGCATAGCGCCTACGGCCTCGGCGGCGTCGGTCAGAAAGACAGCGCCGAACTTGCGGCAGAGTTTTGCTATCGCGCCGTAGTCGCAGCAGTTGCCATAAAGATCAACGCAGATGACGAGAGTACGAGGTGCTTTCGCGGCTACGCCGCTGGTGCTTTCGCAGCTACGCCGCTGGTGCTTGGTGCGAAGCGACGTCAAAGCCTGCTCAAGGAGGTCAACGTCGATATTGCCTGTCGCATCGGAGTCGACAAAGACAAGTTTTGCACCGCGATGATACGCGGGGCCAACCGTCGCGATGAACGTCAGCGTCGGCGCAACTACCGTCCACGTCTTGTCAACGCCAAGTTCCGCCATCAAAAGATCGATTGCCGCAGTCCCGCTCGACACCGCGACGGCATACTTGCGCCCCGCAAGCTTCGCGAGCCGTCGCTCAAACTCGTCTACTTGCGGACCGCACGGCGCGACATACCCGGAATCAAACGCACCTCTAACCGCCGCGCGCTCCGCCGCGCCGACGAACGGCGGCGAGAGGAATATCCTCTTATTCGTATTCGACATGCGTGCCTCCAGTTTCCGCCTTCTTGTACGACTTTGTCTTTACATCATAGTAGACCACCTTTAGCCGCGGCGTTTCCGCCGCGCCGTCGGCGACGAAGTAGCGCAGCCACTCGAAGACTACAAAGCCATTGCGCGAGCCGCGCCCAATCTCGAAGGCGACGCCCTCGGGCCTCCAACCCTTCGGGATATACCCACGGCATTCGAGATGATACGTTATCTTGATGACGTCATTCGTTCCGACTTTCCTGGCGTCAAGGCGCTCGGATATCCTAAGACCCTCGGAGATTATTCCGCTAAAGTCGTCTGGCTGCCCAGCCGAGGGAAGCGGCTTGATGTCGATGTCTATCGGCGCCGCGTCAACGCTGAAGTTGTTGGAGAACGAGAACGACATGTTGCCCGCCCTCTGACGCCCAGAGACCATGCCTGAGACCTTGAACGAGAGCTTCCCCTTGAAAGGCACATCGTAGCGCACCGGTATCGAAAGACGCTTTACAACATTTGACGGATTTGGCGATACGCCATCAGTCATATTCTCGACCTTGCCGACAACCGTAAGCCCGAACATCTCGCTCGGCGCAATCTGGACCTGTCCTATCGAGACAGACTTTGGCGACTCAAGGGCGAGAATGAACGAGAACGGCTCGCCGACCTGGAGTTCCGCAGGTTCCGTGCGGACTGTCGCCTTTATCTCGACTGGCTTCTGCCTCTCTCCGCCAATAGAGAAGCTCATCGTCTGCATCTGCTGCATGTGCTGCTGCATCTGCCGCTGAGACTCCTCCATCATGCGCTCCATCTCCTCGAAGATGCCCTGCCCCTGCGCCGCAGGGATCAAGAACAGCACAATCGCGATGCACGCAAGCGCACGGATGGCGCGGCCGAGAAGCCAGAAGAGGAGCGACACGCCGATGGCAAAGCCAAGAAGAATTCCGACACGACCCATCCACGCATACTTGAGAAAAGGCCTTCCAACTTCTCGCCACACTGGAAGCTCTGCCGCCGCATTGTCGAACTTGAGCGCACGCGCGGCAAGTATGCCGCGCTCGATCTCTGGCGTCTGGCCGACCGACCACTCGAGCCGCGAATAGATCTTGAGCGCGCGGCGCCACTGCCCATCGCGTATCGCGCATGTCGCCTCGTTCATGCGACCCGCCGGGAAAGCAAATTCCGCGAACGCGTCGGCTGTCGGCTCGGCGCACGCCTTGCGCCACGCAAAGAGCTCGTCGTCGCCGAGAGCGACCCCAGGATCCATCGCAAGTTCAGGCGGCTCGGGCATCTTCTCCGTGTCGGCGGAAAGCTCCTTCACGACGACCTGCTCGCCCTTCTTCGCATGGACTGGAATCTCGTTTGCCGTGACAGTCCGAACGGTGCCGCCAGGCCCTTCGTACTCAAACTCGAGCGCGGGGAACCAGAGAATGCCCTCGCGCATCGGGCGGACGCGATAGGTGAGCGTACGAGCCACCGCAACTTCGCGCGAACTGAAAAAACCGCCGATGCGCTTCGTGTCAGTCTCTGTCTTCGCGCTGAGGTCGTCGACCTTCCAGTCCTCCTTCGAGACGTGCTTCGAAAGCGGAGGCGGATGGAGGGCGGTAAAGTCTGCATCGCCTACGAAGTCGATTGTGAGGACGAGAGGATCGCCGACCTTCGCGTTGTTCACGTCGAAGTAGGCGCGCGTCGTAAGCTCACCGCCAGTAACGCCGACAAGCCGTATCGCGGCAAGAAGGAAAACGGCACACGTCATCGCGCCACCACCTTGTAGCGGATGACGAGATCCTGCTTGCTGAACTCGCGGAGGAACTCCTTGTCGAGACCCGCTATTGGGCCGACCGAGCGCACAACGGTAAGCGCGGCAGAATCGGAAACCCTGTCGCCGCACGATTCGCTGAGGCGACAGTTGACCATCTGCCCCGACGCGTTGAATCGAACGGCGATGAGAACGTAGCCCTCTTTGCCGATGCGCGGATTCACCTGGGACCATCGCGCATTGATCGCCATCTGGATTTTCGACAGACACAACTGCATAGTGCTCGTCGCGATCTGCGTCGTCTTGCCGGGCTTGTAGCCCTGCCCGAGCAACTTCGCGATTTCCTCGGGAGTGCGCGTCTGCCGCTCGGTGCGGCCGTTGCCGCTCGGCGTATCTGGAACCTTTATATTGACGTGCTTCGCGCTCTTGACCATTTGCTCCATACGTTCCTTTAGAAGCTCCTCTTTCGTCTTTTCGGGCTTCTTCGGCTCAACCTTCTTGGGAGGCTCAGGCTTCTTGGGCTCGTCCTTCTTGACCTCCGGCTTCTTTTCGGGAGGTTTCTTCTCGGGCTTCTTCGGCTTTTCCTTCTCCTTCACGACGGCGTCGACCTTGGTGTCGACTTTTGGGGGCGGCGGAGGAGGTGTTACGACCTTAGGAGGTTCCGGGGGTTTCGGCGGCGGATCGTCGAGCGGCGGCGGTTCGTCATCGTTGCCGTCAAGGTTTTCGTTGACGACGACCGTCAGGTCGATTGGAATCACCGTCTCCTTCTGCTTGAAATGGAGCCGCGCAAAAATGAAGAAGCCAAGGAAGCAGACGATATGTATGACGAGCGCGAACACGACATTCGCCGTGCTCATCACGTCAGGCCGTTTCTCGTCTATCCAAACTTCCATTTCTATTTACCTTCTAACTCCAACATAAATCTTACCCACCGCTCTCCAACTCTGAACTCCAACTACTGACTCCTGACCCCTAACTCCTATCTCCAACTCCAACTCTGAACTCCAACTCCTAACCCCTAACTCCTATCTCCAACTCCAACTCTGAACTCCAACTCCTAACCCCTACTTCTCCACCGTCACAAGCGCCATTCTGTGTATCTTGCACTTGTAGACGACCTTGACGACCTTCATCACGTCGCCGTACGAATTGCGCTCGTCGCCACGCACGAGAACTGGCACTTCGGGGTCCTCCGCCGCCATCGCCATGAGCTCGCGCTCGAGCTCCTCGAGCGTGAGCGGCTTGTCGTTGAGGAATATCACGTTGTCCTTGTCGACTGTGACCGTGTTTGCCTTCTTGTTCTTTGTCGGCAGCTCGTCGGTCTTCGCCTGCGGGAGCATTATCGATATGCCCTGCTCGAGCGCTGGAAGCGTCACGATGAAAGTTACGAGGAGAAGGAAGGTCAAGTCGATCAACGAGTTCATGTCGATCGATGCCTTCGGCTTCTCGCCGCGCAGCCGTCTGCGTCTCCTAAGCATCTCAGGCGCCCCTTCCCTGGAACTCGCAGGCGATGCGGCCCATAAGCTCGTCGGCAAAGCCCTCCATCTCGGACCTTATCTGCGTGATCGTCGCGTTCATGCGCGTATACGCCAGAACACCTGGAATCGCGATGAGAAGGCCGACGACCGTCGTGACGAGAGCGGCAGAGATTGACGGTGCAATCGTCGCGAGGTTGGCGCTTCCGGCGGTGCCCATCTCGGCAAACGCATCGAGAACGCCCCAGACGGTGCCGAGAAGTCCGAGCATTGGCGAGAGCGAGACGACAGACGCGATCACGCCCATGCCATGGTCGAGACGAATTTCCTCCTCGTCAAGCGCATGTTCGCATGTTCCGCGCACGAGTTCAATTTCGCGCGCAGTAAGCGCGGCAGCACCGTCTCCGTCCGTCTGTCGGCCGACGAGCAGCGCGCGCACATTCGGCGTCAGGAGCTTCAGTAGCCGCTCGCACGTATCCTTGTAGATGCCCTCTACGCCAGTCGCAATCGAAGGACGGCGCTCGAGATAGTATTCAAGGGCGTCGTGGCCGCTCGTGAAGTCGCGCACGAACCGGCGTGTCGCCATTCGCACGTAGCTTAGCTCTTTCCACTTGCCGAGAACGACGGCAAGCATTACGACAGAGCCGAGGAGCTGGACTGCGACTATCCCCTGTCCCATCAAGTTGGAACCGAGGAATCCGTCAACTAACGAATTTGCGAGTATCATGTCTATGTCTCTTTTCTTGTCTGTTTGAGTTTGTAGTCTGAAATCACCTGGCCTTCCGGCGGAAGGTCGGCGCGTGACTTGCCGCACGCGGAAAGGACTTTGTCCGTCGTCTGGAAATGGGCCTTCACGTGGTTCATTAGCCAGACGGGGCCTTCCTTGCGAACCATCTCCTCGGCGAGCGCGCGGACGCGAGGATCTGACGAGCCAGCGGGAACATTTTCGCGATCTTCGGCTGGCGGGCCAAAGATTTCTTCGCCCATCTTCATGATGTCACGAAGGAATATCTCGCGCGCGATTACCGAGGCGGCCGCGACAGCGATGTCGCTCTCGGCCTTGTGCCGCTGTTCGACCTTGATCGCCTTGCCACGCGTCTTTAGGGCACGGAGGATGGTCGCTTCAGTCGGCGCAAACTGGTCAACTACGACGCGCGGGCAGGCAGTGCGCTTCTCGAGCAATTCCTCGATGGCAGTGCCGTGAGCCCAGGCGAGCATGCGATTGATGTTCTTGATCTTTGAATAGAGCCGGTTGTACGCCGCGGGACCGAGCTTCACGACGGCATAGCCCGTCGGACCGAGAAGCGAGCGCAGCTTCGCGCCAGTCATGAGAACCGACTTGTCGGACATCTGCTTGCAATCCTTGACGCCCATCTCCTGCATCTTCTCTGAGAGCACTTCGTCCGTGTAGGCACAGCAGACAACAAGCGGACCGAAGTAGTCACCCTTCCCAGACTCGTCGCTTCCGGCGTGGGGCGCCACGAGATCGGGATTCAAGATCGTCTCGTAGCCAAGCGTCGCAGCGCCGAGCACATGCGGCTCGAGTACGAAGAGAACAAAGTCCTCGGCCTTCGAGCCCTGCACGCAGAGCTTGCGCTTGCCGTGCTTCTCCTTCTCGTAGAGCGTCGCGTTGAAATGGTCGCCCTCGATTGACCAGAGGGAATAGGGAACTTCGCGCTTGCGGTAGTTGCCGTTCAGCATCACTCCCAGCAAAAGTTCCTGCTGGTCGTTCGTAAGCTCGTAGGTGAAGCTCGTCTTCTTTGTGCCCTCTGCATTCATTGGTGAATATTATAGCAAATCTGAATCAACCGAGATTCAACGGCTACGCAAATGCCGCTTCGATCGCAGCGGAGAATTCCGCAAGGTCGGGAAAGCACCCCGCAACATACTTGTCGAGCGATGTCGGCTGTGCGTTCACGATAAAGACCTTACCGCCCTTCTGAAGCGTAAGCCGAGGAATTCCCGCTGCGGGGAACACGGTAAGCGACGTACCGAGAACGAGCATCACGTCCGCTCTCATCGCAAGTTCCTGCGACTTCATAAACGCCACCTCCGGCAGCTGCTCGCCGAAGAACGTGATATCCGGTTTGTACGCACCGCCGCACTTGCAGCGCGGCACATACGGCGCGCCAAGCTTCTCGGAGCCGCCGTTCGCATTGACCATCGCCATGATCTCGTCAAAGCTCTTTTCGTCTCCGCAGAGTCGGCAATGGTGCACGATCGGTGAGCCATGCACTTCGTAGACATTCGACGAGCCCGCCTTCTGGTGAAGCATGTCGATGTTCTGCGTGATGATTCCATCAAGGCGACCAGCGTCCTCAAGTCGCTTCAGCGCACGATGGACTGGTCCCGGCTCGAACGCGCCAAGACCGTAGACGAGTTCGCTGCACCCGCGGTAGTAGACCGCCGGATCGCGGTCGAACCAGTCGATGTCAAAGATACGTTCCGCGTCTGGGTTCTTGTATAGGCCCTTCGGCCCACGAAAGTCCGGTATCCCGCAAAGCGTGCTAACGCCAGCGCCCGTCATCGCCGCGACGCACTTTGCGCCACGCACCGCTTTTATCATGTCGTCAAACATTGAATCTCCTATAAATGGTTCCATTCATTGCAATCCGCCCGGTCCTCATTGGCAACATTATACCACATGCGGCCCTATATGATTATCACACCTCCTTGAAAATTTTTTGTCAGAAACACGATTTTTGCTTTCCTTACTTGGCACAAGCATAAAAATACGCACACAACAAAAAACAGAAAGGCAAGGTGTGACATGAACAAGACAACGAAGATTCTCGCAACGGCAATCGCGTGCCTCGCGCTCGCTGGCACATGCCTTGCCGACACCAAGACAACCTACCGTGACGCTCAGGGCCGGCTTCAGGGAACGAAAACGACTACCACGAGCGGGAAGACGACCTACCGCGACTCGATGGGCCGGCTTCAGGGCACGGTCACGACCGACAACAACGGCAAGACAACCTGGCGCGACTCGATGGGCCGGCTTCAGGGAACTGCGACTACCGACAAAAACGGCAAGACGACCTACCGCGACTCGATGGGGCGGCTCCAGGGAACAGTCACAACCGACAAAAACGGCAAGACTACCTGGCGCGACTCGATGGGACGCCTCCAAGGAACCGCGACAACCGACAAGAACGGCAAGACGACCTACCGTGACGCACAGGGCCGGCTCCAGGGGACGAAGACAGTAAAATGACTTCGCCCCACCTTGCCTGGCAAGGACTTATGTCGCCGCCGCCGCGAGCTCGATGGACTTTGTCATCATGCGCGGAATGTGGAACGGTCCCTTGAAGAGATTGCCCTTTGCGGGCTGGGCAACCGTTCCATCGCGATGAAGATAGCCATACCACTCGCCGAACTTCCTGTCAGGCATGCGCTTGTACGTCCATTCGCGCATCTTCTTGTGCCAATTAAGCCACTTGTTGTTCTTCGTGAGGTTCCAGGCGTACTGCGTCGCGATTAGAGTCTCGCACTGCGGCCACCAGAACTTCATGTCCTGCTCATAGCACTGCGGCGGAAAGTTCTTGCAGTCGCGGAAGCTTATGATGCCGCCGTACTTCTTGTCCCACCCCCACGCGAGCGACCAGTCGAGAATCGTCAACGCGAGCTTCAGAAGCTCCTTGTCGCCCGACTTCTCGGCAACTTCCATGAGGAACCAGCTCGTCTCGATGGCGTGGCCGGGGTTTATCGTGCGGCCGATCATCGTGTCGATGAACTCGCCGTTCGGGCCGACCGTCTCGAGAAGCGCCTTGAACTCGGGATGGACGAAGTTGTCCTTGAGGAGCCGAATCGACTCGGCGATCTGCTCGTCGAGAATCGGATCGTCGCAGACGTCCTTTAGCCGGAGCGCGACATTGATGAGGATCATCGTGAGGGAATGACCCTGCGCCTCAAACGACGGCTCGAACTTGGCCGGCATCATCTTCGGGTCGGCCATGAACTTCTTGATGCGCTTGAAGAGCGCGAGCGCCTTTTTCGCGTATTCCTTTGAGCCGGTCGCCTTGGCGTACTCGCTCATGGCGATTGCCGCGAAGCACTCGCTGAAGACGTAGCGGCGCATCCTGAGAGGAGTGCCGTCGGCCTTCAGCGAGAAGTAGGCGCGTCCGCGCTTGTCAAAAAGATGCGCCTCTATGAAGTCGAGGGTCGATTTCGCCGCCGCGAGGTACTTCTTGTCCTTCTTGACGGCGTTGTAGGCGTAGGAGCAGGTGAACGCGAAGCGCCCCTGGAACCAACCGCTCTTGGTCGAGTCCATCAGCTTGCCGTCGCGGTCGACGCACGTATATACGCCGCCGTTCTTGCGGTCCCAGCCGTACTTCAGCCAGAACGGCATGATGTCGGTCGTGAGGTCAGAGCGGCACTTGTCCGCCCACTTCTTCCAGTATGTCTTCGCGTCCATTTCTTCTCCTTGTCTTAGTTGGAGAATTTCCTATCTCCAACTCTTCCCTCCAACTCCAACTCTATTCTCCAACTCTATTATCGATAGCCGATCTTCTTGAGGCGCTTGACGCAGTCGGCTTTCTGCTTGTCTGTGAGCGAGATGTTCGGGAGCCGCACTCCGCCCATGTCGAGCCCCCACACCGCCATCATGGCCTTGCCGCCCGCAACGCCGCCATACTGCACGAGGATATCGACGATATCGCAGACCTTCTTCATGCCGGCCTGGGCCTTCTTGAGATCGCCCTTCTTCACGGCATCCCAGATCTTGTAGTAGATGCCGGCAGAGTAGTTGTAGGTCGAGCCAATCGCCGACTTCGCGCCGAGCGCGACCGCGCCCGCGAACCACTCGTCGATGCCCCAGGTGATGTCGTACTTGCCGCCGAGGCACTTGACGCAGCGCTGGTACATGTAGAGGTCGGGATAGTTGAACTTGATGCCGGCGAGGTTCTTGATCTTGCCGTCGGCCGCAAGGAGGAACTTCTCCATATCGAAGTTGACGCCGCTCATGCCGGTGTGGTAGTAGTAAAACGGGAGCTTCGTAGAAGTCTTGAGCGCCTCCTTCAAGTAGGCGACGAGCGCATCGACCGAGCCCGGCTTGAAGAAGTTCGGCGGGACGATCGAGGTCGCGTCCATGCCGCACTTAACGGCATACGCGCCGAGTTCCTGCACATCCGGGAGGGCGAGCGCGCCGATATGCGCAATGAGATAGAGCTTGCCCTTCGCGGCCTTGACCCACGCGTCGAAGACGGCCTTTCTCTCGGCGATCGAGCAGCAGATGCCTTCGCCTGTCGTGCCGGAGACGTATACGCCCGTCACCTTCTGCTTTATAAGCGTCGCGGCCTGTTTCTTGACAAGCGCGAGGTTGACGCTGCCGTCTGCGTTGAACGGCGTATGAGCCGCTGCGATGAGTCCTTCGAGTTTCTTCATGTTTTCTCCTTTGTGGAAGTTTGACGGGAAACTTGTTTTAAGTCTGCGCACATTATACCAAAATCCACTCACTCTATGTAAAAAGAATTACGTGCAGTTGACCTTTGGGGCAAAATCGAATATAATTCCCCGCATGAAACGACGTGCTGCACTTATGGCAATCGCAATGACGGCATCTTGCGGATGCCGGCTGCTTGAAACCGGATACGGCGACGACAACATCGTGGTCCGCTCGTCCGCCGACGCCGTATCCGCCACGGCCAGCGCGGCAAAGTCGACGGTTGCCTGGGCGGGAGCGAAAGTGATGTCCTTCGGAGACGATCTCGACGAGGACAGGCAGAAACTCTTCATCTCGATAGGTGAGCACGCCGCTGCCGCCTACCGCGGCCATCCAGCCCTTCCCGAAGGATACCGCCCGCTTTCGCCAGACGAGTTCGCGAAACTCGCGCTCCCCTCGCAGCTCTATAGCTACGAGCCAGAGACGGGGTTTGTCGAAGACGCGGAAGGCGAGGGCTTCGGCGTACGGCTCTCCCACGCCGAGAAGGACGACACGACGGTCGTCGCCTTCAGGGGATCAAACGCGCCAGGCGAAGACGAGCACTGGATGCAGGACTGGGTTGTCGACGCCCAGCAAGGCGGTGGCGGAACGCCAAAGCAATATCTGCACGGCGCGGAAGTCCTGTCTGCCGTCAGGCGCGCGTTCCCGGACGCCAAGATCGTCGTCGCAGGCCACTCCCTCGGCGGCGGAATCGCCGCGTATTCGACGATCAACCTTCCGAGCCCTGGCGACATTCTCTGCGCCACCTACAACGCGGCAGGAATTTCAAGCATAACTCTGCTTACGCTTCCAAAAGACGTCGCAGCAGAAGCGGCAAAGCGTATCTCCAACATCAGAAGTAAAGGCGACCCCGTCTCCGCGATTCCGGGAACGCAGCTCGTCGGGGATATCTTCGAAGTGGACAATCTCCGCTTCGCAAACCACTCAATCGACGGGCTCCTCATCGACATGCGCCGCCGCGCGGAGGGACGCAGAGCAGGATGGCTCCGCGACCTATTCGACGATTAATGCTTCAAAGTCTTTAGCGTCAGCCCAGCAAGGTCTTTGCCCTTCTCGCGGAGGACGAACGACGCGATGTAGGCAACGGCGACGCAGACGACAAGTCCGATTCCGCCCAAGAGGAACGGATGGAACTTGAGCCCGAAGACATCGCAGTGGAGTATCTCGCAGCTGAAGCAGACGAAGTAGTTCGCCGCAAGTCCCAAGACCGCCGCGACGCCCTTGATGCGCGGCATGAAGACGCCCATGAAGAAAAGCCCCGTTAGGCCCGCCGTCAGCATCGCAATATACTTGTTGAAGTTGTCGAACAAGGCGCTCGACTCCATCCTCGCAAGCGTCAAGGCCGCCATGATGCCGATGATGCCGACGACATACGTGCACACCTGGCCGCACCTGATCTGCGCCTTGCCGGAGATCCCCGGATTGAAGCGCTTCACGAAGTCGGTAACGACGGCGGTCGATGCGGAAGAGAGGTTCGCCGACAAGGTCGAAATCGTCGCCGCGAAGACGGCCGCAATGACGAGACCCGCGAGCCACGGCGGCATTTCTGTCGCCATGAATATCGGGAGAACCGAGTCGCCCTTCGGCATCGTGACGTCCATCGCCTCCGGGTGCGTGTGGTAGAACGCGAAGAGCGCCATACCGATTCCGTAGAAGACGACCTGCGCGAAGACGCTCATGCAGCCGTTGAACCAGAGCGAGCGCTTGGTCGCGTTCTCGTCGGGCGTCGCGATGTAGCGCTGGATTACGCACTGGTCGCTCGTGTAGGAAGAGAGGTTCGAGATAAGCCCCTGCACCGCGACGACCCAGAAGACCGGCTGCGTCAGGATAAAGCGGAAATCCCACATCGTGTTCTTGTTGTAGGTGCTCGCGACATTCCAGAATGTCGAGAAGTGCGCGCCGTCGCCGCCGGTCTTCATGATGAGGAGGACGAGAACGGAAACCGCGCCGCCCATAAGGACGATGCCCTGTACGAAGTCCGACCAAATGACGGCCTCAAGTCCGCCGAGCGAGCAGTAGATCATCGTGAGGATGCCGCAGATGAGAATGCACGCGTCGATGGAGATTCCCGTCACGGCGTTTAGCGCAATCGCGGGGAGCAGCGTCACGACGGCGACGCGGCAGACCATGAACACGACGAACGCCGCAGAGCCAAAGAGCCGCACGCCAAGGTTGAAGCGCTTCTCCAGATATTCATACGCACTCGTGATTCCGAGACGACAGAAGAACGGCAGGTAGTAGTAGATCGCGACAGGCGCCATGCCGATGATGAAGAACGCCATCACAAAGTAGCGCCAGTCCTGCAGGTACGCCTGCGTAGGTATTGCGATGAAGGTTATGGACGAGAGCATCGTAGCGAAGATCGACATTCCAGCGACATACCACGGGATGCGGTTTCCGCCGCGGAAGTAGTCGTTCTCGTCCTTCTTCTTGAAAATGAAGAAGCACGCCATGCCGACCATCAAAAGCGCGTAGACACCGACGACCGCCCACGCCATCGCGCCAAACTTGCCGGTCTTCTTAAAGCTTGCGACCGATACGGCGTCCGTGCGCGTCGCAGGCGCGATTTCGCCACCAGCGATAAGAAGCGTGTATTGCTCAGGCGTCTTGCCAGGGCGAATCGCGGCAGCAGCGCCACAGCGCGGCTTGTCGTTGGGCGCGATTTCGCCGTATTCGCACCACGCATCCGTCACGCAGTTGTAGGCGAGGATTTTCCTTTGCCATCCGAGCTTCACAGGATCGGTCTCGGTAGAGCCGTTGATCGCGCGGTCGATCCACCCCTTCTCGCCGAACCCGCCGACGAGCAGTATGTGCTGGTGTCCGCTCGGCAGAAACGCCGCGCCGATGGTGGTCGTGTTCTCGGGGAGAGGCGCACGCAAACGCCGGGGTGTCAACTGGGACATCCGGGACGACTGAGACAACTGGGACAGGACAAGCGCATAGCCATCGTGAAGCGGCTGCTTTGTCGCCGCATCGAAGCCGCCGTAGACGACAAGCATCTTCTCCTTCTGGTCGCCGTTCTGGATGGCGGCGACATGCTGCTCACGCGGCGTGAGGCGCGGCATGGGCAGAACCCTCCACATGAAGTCGGAGCCCGTCTTGGAAATATCCGCCGCGAAGACGTGGGTCGACGCGACGACGAACACCTTGTCTCCGTCTGCCGCCGCCGCGCCCATCGCGACAGGCTCCGGGAGCGAAAGCGGGAGAGGCGTGACGCAGACCGCGCCATTCTCGACGTTCAGCAGAAAGGCTTCGGCGAACTTCGTCTGGCCGTCAGTTCCCCCTGCGCAGAAAATGCCCTTCGGAGTCTCGCAGCACACGCCCTCGGCCACTGGGTGCGGCAGCTCGCCGACCTTCTTCCACGTCCCGTCCAGTTCGCGGACAGCTATGTCCGCGCTATACATCTTTTTCCCGCCCTCGAAATAGCTGCCGCCCGCCACTATGAACCGCCCGTCGGGCAAAAAGCCAGCAAACGGCCTTGCGACCTTTGCAGGGGCTGTCTCGCCCGCCTTCCAGTCAACCTCAACAGGCGTTGCAAACGCGGTGGATGCGACGGTTGCCGCGATGGCAAGGAGAACATTCTTCATGAAAGAATCCTTTCTCGAACTCGAACTCTAAACTCCAACTACTTCAACGATACCGGCATAGACTATCACTTCGAAAGCGCCGTTATCTGTGCCTTGATGTCGGCAAGCGTCACAGTCGTGAAGTTGATCGTCGCGTAGCCCGCTCCCTCGTAGAGGATGCCGATGTCACCGTTCGGGAGAATCGTCATGTCTGAATACGCAGCGCCCTTCGGCTCGATGCAAATTCCGTCGCTCCACGTCTTGCCGTCGTCGGCCGACGTGCGGATGTAGAGAAGCGCACGGCGGTTCGGGCTCTTGCAGTTGGAGAAGAGAAGCATATCGCCATAGCGCATGATCTGCGCGTTGCACTGGGGATCCTCGAGCGTCTTGTCATAGCGCGACTCCCAAGTATTGCCGCGATCCTTTGTGACATGGATCTGACGCCCACCGCCGCGCCAGCGCGAGTTGATCATCCACGAACCGTCCGAAAGCTCCACGACCTTGCACTCGTCGCCGTTCTTGACGGGCTTGCCGAAGGGCTTCCACGTCTTGCCGTGGTCGTCAGACCCGAAGAGCGCGTTGCCGTCGTTCACGTGGACGATCGTATGAAGTAACGTGCCGTCCTTCGCCTGGATTCCGGATCCGGATGTGATGAAGATAAACCCGCCTTCGCTGTCGCGCTTCCCGAACGGCCATTCTTGGAAGGCGATGTCGCTCGAGATATCACGCGGCTTAGACCACGTCTTGCCGTTGTCGGACGATTCCTGCACGTAGAACTGGAACACCCCGTGGCGCTTCTTCGACTCCCACACGTTGTAGAAGAGGAATATCTTCTTCGTCTCCGCGTCGACGACGAACGACGGGTCCGATCCCGCCCAGTGTTCGTCGTCGTTCCAGGCCCACTTCCAGGTGAAAGCCGGCTCAGTCCACGTCTTGCCGCCGTCGGACGAGCGGCGAACGGCGATGTTGATCGGCTTCGCATGGTTCAGGTCGCCGCCGCCCTCGTGCCTCGCGTCGCAGACCGCGACGAGGTCGCCGTTTGGCGCGGTGCAGAGCGCAGGGATTCTGTAGACGGCGGTCTTGACTCCCTCGACGGCGTCGTTGCTCTTGAAAAGAACCTGCTTGGAGTCAACGAGCGCGTCAAGCGCGACGCACTCGGCCGGACGCGGCCCGACCTTCGTCTTGGCGCCCGACATCAGCTTGATGTTCTTGTTCTCGGTGTCGCCGCCAGTCGTGAGGGCAAAGCCGTTCTCGACCGCCTCGGCGTCGACTGTCTTGATCGGATTCTTGTCGCCGGTGAAGCGTCCGTCCGCTATCGGCATCCAATCTCCGTCGAGGGGCTTCGCGAAGAAGTTCGTGAACCTCGCGCGGCGGACCTGGCTGCGCGACGCCTCGTTGCGGCGGAAGTCCTCGACAAAGCTGTAGACGCTTTTGATGGCGTGGGCGCCTCTCGTCTGAAGCGTGGTGAAAGTCGCGATCTTGAACCACGCGCCATCGCGGAAGAGGTAACCGGTGAACGCCGTCCTGTAGTCGCCGTCCTGACGGGAGTGGATGGCGAAGCGATATGTCTCGCCAATCTTCCAGTCGAACGGCAGCATGGACTTCCCGCCTGTGCCTTCGCCGCCAAAGCGACTGATCGCAACGCCCTCGCCGGCATACAGGTTCTTCGTGCGAACCTTCTCGTCGACATTGTCGGCCTTCGCCTTGAAGTCGAACGGATCGCCGGGATCCCACACGGAGAAGATTGCGACTTTCTTCCCGTCGTAGAGTTCCTGGATTCCGCAGTAGCCGCAGCTGAAGCAGATGGCTGCGAAATAGCTCCCCGGGACGGACTTCTCGACCGTTACCTCGCCATACATCCACTCGGCGTCAGGAGCGGGATGCCACATGTGCACCGAACGCGCGGATATCGGACCAGGAGCAGCAGCCGCGGAAACGGCAACGCCGCACGCAAGGATTGCGGAAAACAGGAATTTCATGTTATTCACCTTCTGGCGGGATTATTTGATTACCGGCTGGAAGAACTTGGCATCGCCCTTGTCGAGCGTGATCGTGGTGGTGCTGCCTTCGCTGAAGTCCTCATCGGCGACAGTAGCCTCGCTGATCGTCTCAAACTCCTTGCCGAGCTCGTCGGTGCCGGTCAGAGCGACCGTGCCGTTGATCTTGGTTGTCTCGTCGAGCGTACCCGTGCGAGTCAGCGAAACCGTCAGCGTAACGTCCTCGCCGACGACATTGATATTGGTCACCTTGAACTCGTAGCTGAACTCGCCCGTGACGTCGAGGTTGAGGAGATACGCACTGTTGAAGCTCTCGGAAGAGACGCTCTCAAGCGCATTGCTGACGGTTGTCTTGTCGCCGAACGCCTTGAGCCAATCCGCCTGCTTTCCGGTTAGTTCAAGACTGCCGTCAGCAAGATACACCGTCTGACCCTCGGCATAGGCCTCGCGAACCGTCCAGATTCCAGACGTTTCCTCAAAGGCCGCATACCCAGACGGGCAATACGGGTTGACATCCTTGTTGAATGTACCGCCAGTGATACTTTGGTTCTGGGCCGGATCGTAATACAATACGTCTTTCGCGGCCGTGACAGTTCCGCCGCTGACATAGGCATTGTTGCCGCGAATGCCTCCGCAAGTGGAATCAATTTCGCCGGCACGCATATTGACTGTGCCATTATCATTCATAACACAGAAATCACCGTTACCACTTGAACTGATGCCGGAAACCAACTTGCCGCCATTGATATTCACTACGCGGGAACCGACTTCCCCACCGTAGTAAAAGTATATCGGAAGAGACGCCGTTGACTCGACCGTTCCCTCAGCCAACGTAAAGCTAATTTTGGGAGAGTCGGAGAAGATTACCTTTGACGCCTCCGACACTGCCTTGCCATCCTTGTCTTCACTTGTATCCGTAATGGTGAAGTCAACATTCGGATCGAGGTTGAACATAGGTTTATCACCCGCCGCGCCAGTAACGGTAAACCCGTTGAGATCGAGCGTCAGATTAGTCGTGACACTGATTCCTCCTGTCAGCGTGTTGTCGGCAATGACCTTGATCGTATCGCCACCCTGCGCGTTGGCAAAGGCATCAGCAAGAGACGGATACGGTTCATTGCCAATCACGGCCACGCCATGAAGAACCGAATATATGGCAACGTTGCCATCCATCACAGTAGACAGAGCATACTCCGGAGGCGTAAGTCCAGCTGCAAGACCAACGCAAATCACATAGCCATTCGCATTGACCTTGAGTACTTCATCTGCCGCGATTGTTACGAGATCATTTGTAACAATGCTGGTGATGTACCCGGTTTGCGTATTGTAATTGGTAACCACCGAACTGACATCCTTTAACAATGTAATCACGCCAACACCAGCCGCCGCCGCGCGAGCCGACGCAAAGGTGTCGTGGTAATCGTCCTCGCCAACCTTGGCTGCGGGTATCTTAATCGTCAATGTTGTCGTTTCATTCGGCTCAACTACATAGCCAAGAATAGCACCTTCGATAGTGCCAAGCGTGACACTTGCACCTTCGGCAAGCGTGACAGTAGCGCCATTAAGAGTCTTGTAGGCAACTCCAGTAGTAAGGCCGGAAGTGCTGTTTGGCGTGAGCGTCAACGCGCCGTTGACGGCAATATCACCACCAACCGTAAGCGCAGCAACATCGGTTCCGAGCGTAGAGAACTGCAACCGCGCCCCATCTCCGGTTGTCAAGTCACCTGTTACAGCAACAGTCCCCATTTGGTTGTAGACGCCGTTTACCGTAAGGTCGCCGTCTAGCGTAACATTGTAAGGAACAAATGTGGTACTGGCGCCAACCGTAATATCTGCGGTAAGCGTATAACCAGCCCCCGTAAGCATTACATACTGTTGCGTAATATCAAGCGTGCCTTCCGTAGCATTGCCAAGAAGCGTAATTCCACGGTACACATTCTCACTGGTCAATGCCTGGGCTACAGAAGTATACTTCTCGTATTCTGCTACCCCGACTTTGATTTGAGCCACATACGGCGCAGTGGTCACACCAGCGGCGTCAACAGTATAGTTCTCGGAAGCGGCGAACTCGAACGTTCCACCGGTGACTTCGTAGTCATCGGACGAATATGTGACCGTCACCGTTGAGCCCTCCACTACAGAATATGTATTGGTCAACTCGCCTTCGGTCGCAGGAGCAACCGTTTCTCCACCGACAGACACCTCGATCGTCGTATTGGCAACCGCAGGAACGGTGATGGTGACGGTGGGGATCAAGTATATGCCGTCAGCCTTAAGCGCAAGGTTGGCAGGTGCGCCGTTGACAGTTGCATTCGCAAGATTGACCGTGGCGTTGTTGGCTACGGTGAGAGGAAGGATAGGAGTTTCATTGCTAGGCTGCGCGTTAGCCTTGAGAATGTCGCCGACGTTGAAGGTAAGGACGGAGCCGTCAAGCTGAATTGTGCCCGTGTAGTTGTCGGCATCAAGAGTCGTGAAACCGTATGTGATGCCGGTACATGTTGACCAACTCTTCAATGAGAGGTTGCCCGTGCCTGCTGCAATCTTGCGGAAAGTTACAGTTTTCTTGCTTGTGCCATTCTCAAAATTTACGTTGCCAGCCAGCGTAATCGCAGGTTGAACAGTATAGTCCGAGCCAGCGCACCACGCATTGCCAGAAATACCGTTGAGCATCAGATAGGAATTCTCGTTGCCGGTCTTGTTGAGCGCAACCTGCGTTGCAGTCGTGCCCGCTTCAAGTGCGCTAATAACGACCGTACCCTTCCAGTTGGACTGAGATACATAGTCCATATTTGCGTCCTTGAGAACCGCAGCGGTATAGGTCACAAGCGGATCGACATCGCTCTCGGTATCAAACGCAAGAGTGCCCGCCTCAACAGTAATACCTCCCCGCAAAGCAGGATTGCTCGTAAACTTGAGAGTCCCCGACCCCTTCTTGGTCACACCACCAGCGACAAAGCCTTGCTTGATGTTTTCAAGGGTAAGCGTAACATTCTGCGCAACATCGACAGGTGTCAATGCGTTGCGGAAGCGAATCGCGGCGGAAACAGTGGAATCCGCATACACATTCATAACACTGGATCCAATGAAGTCCAACGCGCCATTACCACCGTCACCCTCACCAGTTATTACGCCTCCGTAGACATTTATAGTATTGTTATTGCCGACCGTCCAACGGGTAGTTCCCATCGTAAGGGTTCCATACACATTAACTGTGGCGGAACTGTTATAGTTAAGCGCATCGGACGCTTTTACATTAACGAACTCGGCACCATTCCTAATAGTAATATCGCCGGCCAAATAAGTGCCTGAACAATTTACAGTAACCTTGCCAGAAAGTACATCAAGCGTACCCACGGTTGACATGGCATAATCAGCAAAGTTGAAATAACCTGACAATTTCAAATACCCATAAACATCAAAAGGATCACTTATCTCAACCGGCGATTCCGAAGTGCCGCCCACAAACTCATAAACCTTGTTTTGCGCAATTCCTACGGGATAATTGCTCCTGTAGCGATAGACACCTGCGCCTGTCTGTGTCGCAATAGTGACATTCGCCATCTCGACAACCGAACCAGCACCTGCCGTAACCGTGCCGAAAGTTGCCGCAGCGGTCGCCTCGACAACGATATTGCCCGTAAGCGTAAGCGAACCGGCCGCAACCGTCTCGTCAAAAGTCAGCGTAATGGGGTCGGTGCCCTCGTAATTGACAGTGATTGACGGCTGATCGCCAGCCATAGCGTTAGCCCAGCCTTCAGGCTTGATATCGGACCAATTGGTATTGGCCGTCAGCGTCCCTTCATAATTGGAACCTTTGACAATCGTAACCATCAAATCAGAAACCGAAACGACATAACCAGTAGTATCTCCATTGTATGCAGGAGAAAGTGTAACGCCGGAGCCAGCAACAACGCAAGCATCTCCAAAGGGGTTGAGCACGACATAAGAACCTGCATCTGGGAGCGTACCAACATACTTCAATGTAACGTTCGCGGATTGGACACCACTATCCAAAACGAATTTGATATTACGACGGTTGAATGCGCCAATGGTTTCAGGCATCACAATTGTGCAATCGCCGCCGACAGTAATGGTTGCATTGTAAAGTGCATCGGCAGATGGCGTGAAGGTCTGATCGGCTGTCTCGCCGACAGTCCAAGCTGCGTCAACCCAATTGACCGTTGCGTCGGCGGCAAGCGTGCGCGAGACAACGACGGCAGCTTCGGTAGGCCAGAGGTATTCCTGCATTTCTGCCAGTGAAACGACCGAATTGAATACGGCAATCGCTTCAATCGTCATTCCCGATGCTGCCGAGAAGCCCGAAATCGAGGAGCCATCGCAGAATCCGCCGGCAGATCCACCGTAGATTGCGGTGTCATAGCTGGACTTCAGGCTGCTACTCCCCCAGACTTGCTTAAGCGCCTCTGTGCCTTTTTCAGCGGCGTAAAGATACGTTCCCGCCGTCGAATAGGTAAAGGCCATTACGCCACTCTCTGGTACGGAGCCACTGGCCGTGCCATTATCGGCGTCACCCCACATGCCGCATATCTTACCATCCGTGCCAAGGCGAACACCGGTCCTGTAGCCAGAATGACTTGAGGCAACACAGCTCGTAAAAAGGACCTTCTTGCTTGAGCCTGCCGTCAGATTGGAGTAGCGCACCAAGATTGTCATCCCAGGCATCGCATTTTCGGCATTGAACATCAAGCCATGGTTCGCACGATCAATGGTGACGCTGGAATTATTCTCACCATGCGTCTCATTCCAGTCAACCAGCTCATAGCCAGTAAACTTCGTCAGTTCCGATGAACTGAAGTTTCCGTCCCATACGGCGACTGGTGTTGCCGCCATTGCCGCAAGGGGTAGCGCGAGTGCAAATGCTGCGACAAGACGCGCAGCGGCCCAGTTGAATAGTTTACTCATTTATTGTCCCTCCCTTTCGTGTGATGTGTGCAGACTTTGGCCGCGACGACACCATAGTAAATCACGCACACAAGACACACGCCCTGCGCTTATGACGCCTTTATTATACCAAAACTCCCCACCCCCCCGCAAGGGTGGATGCGGCGACAGGCGCGGTCACTGGAGCAGGATGTTGAGCATGCCAACGACGAGTTTGCCGGCGACGAGAAGCGACGACTCCGAAATCTTGTCGGGAGTGTCCTTCGCGGTGTGCCAGTAGTCGTTGAGCCCGGGAGCACTACCGTACTCAAAGTCTATGAGGTCGATCGACTTGAAACCCTCCTCGATGAACGGCACGTGGTCGTCCTTTACGAGCAGGTCAATGCGCGAAATCTTGTCCCCGACGCCAGTCCTCTTCGCCGCAAGAAGCGCGATTTTCGAAAGCGCGGGGCTCGAATTCCTCGGAATCGATATGTGAAGATCCTTGTCGCCGAGCATGTCAACGCATATCACCGCCTTGACGTTCGCGCCGCTCTCCTTGAGCGCCTTCGCCGCGTGCCGCGACCCCCATAGCCCGTCGTCCTCCATATATGCGGTCATGCATTCTTCCCCGTCGGTCCATATCAGCATCACGTTGTCGCGCAGCGCGCGCTGCGAACGCAGCACGCCAGCGAGCGCGACGAGAAGCCCCGAAGTCGAAGCGCCGTCGTTCGCGCCAGGGCAGTCAATGCCAGGCTTCGTGTCGTAGTGCGAGACGAGGACGATCCAGGACGCATCTGGAGAGGCCTTGAACGTAGCGACGAGATTCGTGAACCTGCGTTCGCCCTTCGGCGTCTTCGCGACGAACATGTCGCGGCGAACGTCGGCACCAGCAGCGCTCGCCGCGTCGAGGAGAAAGTTGGCGGCAAGCATGCTGCGCGTCGTGCCGGAATCTCGAGGGGTATGGCGCTCGACGAGCTGTACCGCGGTGGTGCAGGCGAGACTTGCGTCTGCCGGAGAAAAAACGAGAGACGCCACGAGCAGCGCAGAGACCATCGTCAGTCGATCTCCACGCCGATCATGCGGATGACGCGGTCGAGATCGTCGTTGTCGAAGAAGTCGATCTCGAGGACGCCCTTCGTGTGCTTGCCGTTGGCGTGCGTTACGCCGCTCGTCACGCGGACAGCGCACCCGAGATGGCGCTTCAACTTGTCGGAAAGGTTGCGGACATACGCGTCGGGGAGATCGGGCACGCCAGTGGAGCGCGCGGGAACAGGCGCGTGGAGGCGCGCGACCTTCTTCTCGAGGGCGCGCACAGTAAGCTGGTCGTTCACGCAGTCGCGCGCGAGGAGAATGCGATCCTTCTCGGAATCGACGGAAAGGAGAACCTTCGCGTGGCCTGCGGAGAGAAGCCGAGACTGCACAAGACCCTTCACCTCGTCGGGAAGCTCAAGAAGCCTGACTGCGTTTGCGACAGTGGCGCGGCCCTTGCCAACCTTCTCGGCGACGTCGGCTTGCGTGAGGTTGAAACGGTCCTGCAACGTCTTGTAGCTGACGGCCTCCTCGATTGGATTGAGATCCTCGCGCTGGAGGTTCTCGGTCGTCGTCATGATCGCCGCAGTCTGGTCGTCGACGTTCTTGAGGACGACTTCGATCTTCTTCCAGCCAATGAGCTGGGCGGCCCTCAGGCGGCGCTCGCCGGAAATGAGTTCGTAGCGGCCGGCGGCGTTCTTGCGGACGGTCGGCGGCTGGACGAGGCCGTTGTTCTTGAGCGACTCGCCGAGCTCCTTGAGTTCCTCTTCCTTGAAGTCGCGGCGCGGCTGATAGGGGCTGCGCTCAATATCGAGTATGTTGAGCTCGAGCGGCGTTCCCGGCTGGGCCTGTGGCGCGGACCTCGACTCGACCCTGACGGCGGCCACGGCGGGCGGCGGCATAGACGAGGAAAGAAGCCCGTCAAGCCCGCGGCCAAGCCCGTGCTTGCGCTTCGTTTCAACGGACGCGGGGGCCTTGCCAGCCCCCGTCGCCTTCTTCAGAAATGGATTACTCGGCTTGCTCACTCTTCGCTGCCGCCAAAATACCCGTTGACGAGCGGAAGTATCTTGATCTTGTTGTCGAGAATGATGTTGATGACGCCGATCTGGAGGCCCCAGGGGCACTCGTGCGCGACGTTGATGACACCAATCTGGACACCATGGAGCTCCTGGGCGCTGTTGATGGTAGCGGCCTGGAAGCCAGTCTCGATCTTCGCCATGTTGAGCGCAAGCGAGAAGCTGGCGCCGGTGCACTCGCCTTCGGTGAAGTTGCAGACGCAGGAAGTCTGCCAGCCAACGAACTCCTTCTGGTAGGAGGCGAGCAGGTTGACGTCCATGCCCTTCATGAGGTTGCGCATACCGAACGACGCAACGTCGATGCCGTAGACATCGCCGAAGCCGAGGTTCGCGCCGAGCGTGATGCCGAGGCCGCGGACGTCAGAGTCGTTCCAGTTGCAGACGCCGGAGATGAGAAGTCCGTCCTGGTTGTCGCGGGTGCGCGAGGCGATGCCCGAGATGCCGAGGCCCTGAAGCTTGACTGTCTCGATGTAGAAGAGATTGAGGTCAAACCCCTTGACGTCCCAGTCGAAGCCCCACGGAATGGACACAGGCGCAAAAAGCCCGATCTGAACGGGCGTCCAGCCGATCGCACCAACCCCCTGTCCCTCGGTGCCGGGTTCGGCCTCGCCATTGGCGGCGAAGACGGTTACAGATGCCGCAATCGCGGCGGTCGCAAGTACAAGCTTCATGTTCTTCATTTTTGGACTTCTCCTTTGATGTGGAAAAATATAGGTGAATTTTACACTTTCGCGGCCGCCGCGTCAAGTGCACGGGCGCGAACTCGCAAAAAAACAATCCCCGTCACGGGAACGGTCAGGACGTAGAGAACGCCCATAACGCCGACGGTCATCCAGAAATTCGATATCAAAAACGCCACGACAAGCAACAGCGCCGCCATCACCGGAAGCTGGTATTTTTTGCTGATGTGGACAGACTTGAGCGAGATTGTCGGGAGCCGCGACGCCATCAGCGCGCCCACGAAGAGGAGCATAAACATGCCGAAGTACGGGTTGTGAAGCGCGTCCTGCAGCGCGGGATACTTGTCCTTGGCGTCGAGCGCGAGCGCAAGAATGGCGGGAGTCAGCACCATCCAACACCCCCCTGGCGCGGGAACCCCGGTAAAGAAATGCTTCCAGTAAGGGAGCGTAGGCTGCTCGAGCATCGTGTTGAACCGCGCGAGGCGGAAGCAGTCGCAGAGCGCGTAGAAAAGCGAACACCCCAGGACGAGCCGTACCATCTGCGGCGAGTAGCCCTCGTGCGCCGGACCGCCTGTGAGCCAGAAGAACATAAACATCGCCGGGGCGACGCCAAAGTTCACGAAGTCGGCGAGCGAGTCGAGTTCGGCGCCGAGCTTGGAGCTCGCCTTCAAGAGTCGCGCGATGCGCCCGTCCATGCCGTCGCATACGCAGGCAACGAGAAGCGCGATAAGCGCATGGAGAAACCGCCCCTCGCTCGAAAGCGAAATCGACGTGATGCCGGCGCACGCAGCCATGGAAGTGACGAGGTTCGGCACAACCGTGCGCAGAGGAATCATCTCGGCGCGCGACCGCTGGTCGCGGTTGCGACGTCTCCTGCCTCTCAAACGAAATCTTCCCATCTCGCCCTTCTCAGCTGACGGATATGTGTATCTCGCCCGGCTGCGCGGGAGCCGCCGGACGCGGCTGCGGCTTCGGACCGTTCTTGCGAGGCGGCCCGATAAGCGCACCAAGAACGCGACCGAGCGTCTTCGGCGCCTGTTCGACAAAGCACTCGTCCTTAAGCTCCTCGAGGACTCGGTTGATTACGTCCTCGCCAAGTTCGCGGTGCGCGTTCTCGCGACCGCGGTACTGAAGTGTGAGCTTCACCTTGCAACCACTCTCGAGAAAGCCCCGAATCTGGTTGAGCTTGTAGTTGAAGTCGTTCGTGTCGGTGCCGGGATGGAACTTGATTTCCTTCACCTTCTGCACCTTCTGGGCTTTACGCGCCTGCTTCTCCCTGATGGACTCTTCGTACTTGAACTTTCCGTAGTCCATGATCTTGCAGACTGGTGGCTGCGCGTTGGGCGTGATCTCGACGAGATCGAGCCCTCTCTGGTCCGCGAGACGCTGTGCGTCGCGTGTCGGCATTACGCCGAGCATGTTTCCCTGGGCATCAAGAACGCGAACCTGCGGAACGCGAATCTTGAAGTTGACACGAGTGAACTGTGCGATAACTCACCTCTTTTTTTGGTTTATGATGTTGTATTATACCACAATCAGGCGCGCGGGTGTGATGAAAAATATGCGTCTTTCAATCTCTCCACGGAAACATGCGTGTAGACCTGAGTCGTGGAAAGCGACGAGTGCCCCAGCATTTCCTGCACGCTCCTCAGGTCCGCACCAGCGTCGAGGAGGTGCGTCGCGAAGCTATGTCGCAGCTTGTGGGGGGTAAGGTCGGGCGAAAGCCCCGCCTCTGCGAGATACTTTTTCATACGCCTCTCAATGAAGCGCGACGAAGCCGCCTTCCCGGCCGAGGACTGAAACACCGCATCGCCGTCGTTCGCGGCAGATGCGCCGCGCAGTCTGCCTAACGCATCAAGCGCCTTCGACCCGAGGATTACGAGACGGTCCTTCGAGCCCTTGCCTGTCACTATCGCCGTGCCGCGCGCAAAGTCGATGTCGCGCCACCTGAGCGGCGTGACCTCGCCGATTCGACACCCTGTCGAATACAGCGTTTCGAAAAGCGCAGAGTCTCGCAGGAACTCGCGCTCGGAAAGCCGCCCCTCGGAAAAGTCCTTGCCCGGCTGCGCAAGAAACGCCTCGACGTCGCCGACCGAAAGCACCTTCGGCAAGGCCTTCGCCTTGCGCGGCCCGCGAAGCGATGAAAACGGATTGTCGGTTACTGCGCCTTCGCGCTGGAGATGCCTGTAGAACGCGCGTAGCGCCGCAAGCTTGCGGCGAACGGTCGTGGCCTGCGCGCCAGCCGAACCGAAAGCGGAGAGGAACGCCCTTGCCGCCGCATCGCTTGCCTCGCCCCACGGAAATGGCGGCGCCGCATCGTGTCCCCACACGAACGCGGCAAATTGCGCGATGTCGGCGGAATAGCCCTCCCAGGTGTTTGGCGAGACGCCGCGCTCCGCGAGGAGGTTCGCCTCAAAGCGTTGCACCCGCGGGTCTTCCGTCGTACGCGGATTAGTCGGAGGGACCATCTATAACCTCTGCCTTCTTGTCACGGCTCGAGGGAATGTCTTCAAGGCCAAGCGGCCCCGCGACTTCGGCATAGCCGGGTATCTTGTCCTTGTAGGCGACGAGGACGCGCTTGAGAGCCATTACCTGCCGCGGCGAAAGTGACCTGCGACGCTCGAACTGGTCTACGAGCGACTGGACGAACGCCTTGTCGTCGTAGGTCTTGCGACCCTTCTTCGAAGAAGGCCGCCACTCAGTCACCTTGCCGACGAGTGCGATGAGACGCGGCACGACGGACTCGCCCTCGCGCTGGATTGGCGAGAAGCCGCCTGAGACGTATTCCGAAAGCTTAGCGCGTATCTCGTCGCAGTCGTCGAGCCCCGCGGCATTCTCGCCAACCGCCTTGACGAGTATGGCGAACTGCTTCTGCGAGAGGCCGCGCCCACGCTCGGTCTGGTCGCGCAGACTCTTGAGGAACGGGTTCCGCATAAGCCCCACAATCCTATCGGCCGTGTCGAAGCACCACTTCACGAGTTCGGGGTCCACCGTCTCCGGCTTCTGCGCCTGCGAACCGGCGATGCCGTGCTCCTTCAGCGTCGCCTCGCAGTTCGGTATCTGCGACGAATACATGAGGGCCATGCGGACGAGATACTCGAGCTGGCGCGAGGAGAGGGGCTTGCCAGTGTCGAACTGCGTGCGCACCGACTCGACGAACGCCTTGTCGTCGTAGGTCCTCTTGCCGACGGTCTTCGGTTCCTTCCACTCCTTCACCTGGTCGAGAAGCGAGAAGACGATCTCGAACTTCTCCTTGTCGGGAGCCGGCTCCTTGCAGGACTCGACGGCCTTTAGGAACTTCGCGTAGAACTCGCTGAGCATCGCGTTCATCGGCTCGCCATCAGACTCGACCTTGTCGAGCTCGGCTTCCATCTTCGCGGTATACCCGACATTGAAGAGCGCGTCGAGCTTCTTCACAAGCCAGTCGCAGACGAGGAAGCCGCGCTCCAAAGGAATAAGTTTCTTCTTCTCGGTCTTCGCGTATTCGCGCGCCTTCAAGGTCTCAATCGTCGCCGCGTAGGTCGACGGGCGGCCTACGCCGTTCTCCTCGAGCGCCTTGATGAGCGACGCCTCGGAGTAGTGAGACGGGCCCTTCGTCTGCTTCTCGTCTGCGAGCCAGCGGACGGCATCGAGAGTCTCGCCATTGGAAAGCGGCGGAAGCGCCGCGACCTCGTCGGTATCGTCGTCGTCTTCCTCGCCGTCAGGGCGCTTCTTCTTGAGCGAGAGGTTCATCACCTTGAGGAAGCCCTCGAAGTCGATTTCCGTCGCGCTTGCGGTAAAGAGGTAGTCGTGCGCGAGCGCGGGCTTTCTCGCGGCGAGCGAGACGGTGCGGACCGTCGTCTTCGCATCGGCCATCTGGCTCGCGACGAAACGCTTCCACACGAGTCCATAGAGCTTGAGCTCCGCGGCGTCCATGCCATTCTCCGCAGCGCGCTCGGGCGTCAGCATGACGTCGGTCGGGCGTATCGCCTCGTGCGCGCCCTGCGCGTCGGCCTTGGACTTGAAGAAGTTGGGGCTTTCGGGGTAGAACTCCCCGCCGAAGGTCGCGGTCACGTATTCCTTCGCCGCTACGCGCGCCTGCTCGGAGACGTTCACGGAGTCGGTTCGCATGTAGGTGATGCGCCCCTGCTCGTATAGAGACTGCGCGAGCTTCATAGTCTTGCCGGGCGAGAACGAAAGGACGCTCGACGCCGCCTGCTGCATCGTCGACGTAGTGAACGGCGGCAGCGCGTGGCGCATCTTCGGCTGGGCCTTCAGGTCGACGACCTCGAGCTCAGCGTCAGCGAGATCGAGAAGCGTTGTGTCGGCAGTCTGGCGGTCGCGCACGTTCGGCTTCTCGCCGTCGATGCGCGCGAGCTTCGCGACAAACTTGCCGTTCGCGGAGCCGCGCTTCTTCGCCTCGACGCCCATAAGGAAGTATGTCTCGGGCTTGAACGCCTCTATTTCGCGCTGGCGTTCGACGAGGAGTCGCAGCGCGACAGACTGGACGCGGCCCGCGGAGAGCGAGCGGTTGTTGGCGCACGCGATGTTCTTCCAGAGAAGCGGAGAGACCTTGTAGCCGACGATGCGGTCGAGTATCCTGCGCGCCTGCTGCGCGTCGACGAGCGGCATGTCGATGTCGCGCGGCTCTGCGACGGCCTTGAGAACGGCGTTCTTCGTGATCTCGTTGTAGGTGACGCGGCGGAACGGCTTCTTGCCGGCGACGGGCTCGAGCACTTCCTTCAGGTGCCACGCTATCGCCTCTCCTTCGCGGTCGGGGTCGCTTGCGAGATAGATTTCGCTCGACGACTTGACGGCGGACTTGAGCTCCGAGACGACCTTCTCCTTGCCTTCGGAGATTTCGTACTTCGGGGTGAACGTCCAGCTCTCGTCGCCCGTCTTGTCGATCCTTATCGCGCCGTTCTCCTTCGGTAGATCGCGGATGTGGCCGACGGAACTCTTGACCGTGAACTCCGGTCCGAGATACTTGCCTATCGTCTTCGCCTTGGCGGGAGACTCGACTATCAACAACTTCTTGCCCATTGCGCCTACATTTTCCTTTCACACTTTACATTATCCATATTACAAAAGCCGCAGGGCATTTGTCAAGTAGGGTCGTAAGATTGCTCCGTTGGCGAGAAGCGGGTCGGGGGCGGACGGCGAACCAAGGAAAACACGCGCCGCCTCGCGGCAGCCGCCCATGCACTTTGCCGCGCGCGCGCAACCAGCGCACATCTCGGGCAGGTAATCGTGGCGGACGAAATGCATCCATTCCTCGCTCTCGGGAAGTCGCTCCCACTCGTCCCACCTGAGAATCTCGACCGGACTGTGGTTGCAGGCGCGGATCATTCCGTTCGGCCCTACCGTGAAGAACTCCGTTGCCGCAGAGCAGCCGGTCGAGACCTGCAAGAACTTGTATTTCTCCGTGTTGATCAGGCACTCTGGAAGTTCCGTTCCGAAATGTCCGTACCGCTTCGCGCGCGAAAGCACTTCCTCCGCGATGTCGGCGACTTCGCGTACTTCCTCTGCCGTCAGCATAAGCTCTGGATGAGAAAGTCCGCGCCCGCCAGGCAGAAAGCGGTTCAAGAGCAGCGAGTCCGCACCAGCGACGAGCGCGGCGGAAATCGTCTCGTAGAGTTCCGGCAAGTTGAGCTTCGTGACCGCGACGCCCACTGTCGTTCCGCAGCCAAGTTCGCGGGCGCGCGCGAACACGCCGAGAATGTGCTCGACAGGCGTGTCGCTGTCGGTGTTCTCCGCAAACGACTTTAGCCCCGGCATACTGACAGAAAGGCGAATCCCGCGCTCGGCGCAGAAGCGCAAAACATCGTCCGTCACGATCCGTCCGTTAGAGAGCAAGTTCACAAGCGCCCGCTTCGACGCGAAGTCAACGAGGTCGAGACAACCTTCCTTCATCAGCGCCTCGCCGCCGGTGAACGAGAACTGGCGAACGCCGTTCGCGGCAAATTCATCGACAAGCCGCTTCCACTCGTCGACGGACATTTCGGCACTCGGCTTTATCATGCCCGCAAACCACGGACACGAGCAAAACCGGCAGGCGTGGTTGCAGCGGTAGGTCAGCTCCAGCGCCGCAACAGGCGGAAGAACGGTCGTCACTTCTTCGGCTCTCCCAGCAGCTCGCGCAGACGAGGAAGCTGCTTCTGCATAGGCATTTCCATCCCATGTCCATAGCGATATACAAGCTCCCCGGAGAGGAATGTCTTGAGGATTCCGACATCGGCGCGCTGCGCCTTGACCCTGTTGCCGCAGATAATCCAATGAAGATTATCTATGCGTTCATCCGACGCCAGGCTCCCATCTCCGTAGTCGATGTCCGTAAGCTCTTCTTTCCGCAAAAACCTCCATGTGCCCAGATAGTACAGGGAAGCGTCAATACGAACCATGTCTTCCGGATCATCAGGGGCGCGCGGAAGCAACTTGACCTTCTCTCCACGACCCAAGTCTACGATAATGGGGCAAATACCTGGTCCAACACGTGAAAGAGGATAGGCATGATCCACCACCACCACATCATTTGAGAGAGATTCCTTCTTTATCCATCCAATTGCGTTTTCGCGCTCTATGACTTGCGTGGTGTACCCGCCATCGCGACATCCGATGATCCTGACTTTATCCCTTTTTCCCTCGCCTGTCTTGCAATAGCCAGTCACAGGTTTCGGCTTCCCCGGCGTGCAGACATGGCAAAGCGAGGATTCGTCCAGCGAAATGTCGAGCCCCATGCCCTTGAGCTGTACAGCTCCATCCCTGTAGAAGGCAAGGGTATCCTCGAAATGATTGCTGAAATACTTGGTAACGGCGCCGCACTTCGGGCATTTGTAGGCGCTCTCCGCCGGGCGTGGCATCGCAACCTTGTAGCACATCGCCGCAGGCCCGCGACGGACCTTCGGCTCGGGCGAGGCGGCGAGCTTGTCGAGCATCGCGTTCAGCTCCGCGCGGTCGAAGTCCTTGCCCTCGGCCGCAAGCGCCGACAGCACCGCAGCTCCAACTCCAATCTGTGTCTTCATCGCGACATATCTCCCATGTAAAACGATCAGGGCTTTTCCGCAAACCACACCTGGAGTTCGTTGCCGGGCTCGCGGTTGCCCCAGAGGAAATACGGAATCAGCACAAGGCCGTTCGACGCCTTTAGTGCGGGGAACGTCTTGTCGCCGATCGAAATCGTCGTGTCCTCGAATGTCGCATCGGCGGGAAGCGACGCCCCATACGCCTTGCCGCCATTGTCGAAACCTTCGGCGCAGTAGACGATCGGTCCGCGCTGCACGGCGAGACGCCCGCGGTCCGCGGCAACCTTCTCGTTCGCGCGGATGCGCTTCACCGGCATCGGGAGGTCGAGTACGACCTTGTCGCCGATCTTCCACTTGCGCTCTATCGTCACATAGCCGTCGTCGCCAACTTTAGCGGCAACGCGCTCGCCATTGACGGAAAGCGAGACATCGGAAGCAGACGAGGGAGATGTCTGGACATAGAGGTCGCTCGGCA
>Ga0310695_10003174_pt1 | contig 32845 bp, 28 predicted proteins | sample RumenRJG_04DNA_FD_203882 | JGI IMG/M metagenome (GOLD analysis project Ga0310695, IMG submission 203882) | Bovine rumen microbial communities from Lethbridge, Alberta, Canada - RJG_04 (v2) (version 2) | ecosystem: Host-associated > Mammals > Digestive system > Stomach > Rumen | place: Canada... | reverse complement strand
GGCTCAACCGGCCTACATAAGCATAGTAGTCACCCTTATGATAGCTGTCCGTCCGCTTACACTTCTCAATGTCGATGAAGTTGCACAGAGTCGTGATCTTCGACTTATCGAATCCTCCTTGCACCATCTTGTCAGCCATGAACTGGCTCGGGCACACAAAGGCATCGGTATCATTCTCCAACCGCGCTCTGTTCCATTTCACTGCCTCGCGATAGCCAATGAATGATCCTATCTTCCCACCTTTCATGCAGGAATACTTCACGCAGTTCCATTTGTTTCCATCATGAAAGCACAGCTCACAGTTGTCGCCAGCCCTCATGCAGTCATATCTGGGACACAGCAGTTTATAATCATGCAGCGTCCATATGACTCTGATACCTTTCCGATGGGCAATCTCCGCAACGACTGGTGACAATTGCGTATGGATATTGTTCAGATGCACCACACCTGGCCGAAAGTCCTTGAGCAGCTGCGTAAACTTTTTCTTTGTTTCTCCATCTCCGAAAGGTCTTGTAAACGCTTTCAGTTTCGACATGTTCGACGGGAAGTATTTCTGCCATGGACTCTCCACATTCTCCGGATAATCCATCGCAAAAACCACTACCTCATGCCCATGCGCCTTGAGCAGCTTTTCCAGATTCAGCATATAAATACAATCACCGCCACGGCGGTAATAAAACTTGTTTGCTAAAAGTATTCTCATTATGCTATTGTATCTTTAATGATTCTTTGCACAGGCTACAATATTCGTAACTATTCAGCTGCCATATCGCCCTTTGGCGATAACAAGTTGTTGATATAACAGGGTTAGTTATATAGAAGCGGATTCCATTCGGACCCTTCTGATATCTCCATGCTATATAGGGACGGTTGTGTAATCATGTCTAACAGTTTAACCGGTGATGGTACAACGGCCGTTTGACCAAGTGGCTGACGGCCGTTGTATATATATCATTTTAGTTATTCAGAGATAACATACCATGTCACTTATCTTTCTGTATTCGCTGAATATTTACCAATATTCTTTCCAAGTGTAACTTCGGTGTTGATACGTTTATGTTTTTCAATAATTTCTTCTTGATGTTAGTGGCTTTCGATGCGCCTTTCTTAAGAATGACGATTTTACTATTGTCATCGCTCCAAGCAGTATAATTATTAATATTACTATTGTCGTCCGCAAAGATAGTTCCTTGATCTTTGATCCAATGGCAATGCTTCAGATACTGTCCACTATAAATGTAGACCGTGTTGTTTCTCATTCCTGCAGGTTTCTTGAGGCCACAGTAGTAGTGCTGCCAAAGAAAGTATTCTTGCTGATGTCAAGAGGCTTCTCAAGATTCTCATAGCTTAATATCTGTGCATCCCGTGCCTCTGGTGAGTCAAAGTCATTGTAACCGTTGTCAATGCATACGTTGTTGATGAAGTGACAGTTGTCGTAATTGAGCAGCCTGTGGTCTGTCGGATTCAAGAAATGTTCGAAGGCTTGCCGACAGTGATAGATGACATTGTTTTTGATCGTAGGTCTCCTTTAGCGTTTTAGAGTAGCTCTCAGGGTGGGTTCTCTTGTACTATGTACCCAAAGAGCCACAGTTCCTGCACATACAGGAAATTGATTGGCTATATCTTTGACAGAGGAGCCATTTTGATAGAGAGCCATTGCCTTATCAAAATAGAGAGTGCGCATAGTTGGTCGCGAACTCCGCGGAGTATATCCTAGAAAGTCATGAAACCAATGCTCGACTGTCTTTACTCCAAGAGATAGCTCCTTGGATATTACAGCATAGCTCTTTCCCTCTTGATATCTCTTTACTACTTTATTATAGTAAAGTTTTTTCTTGTTGCTTATTGTCATTTGGTTGACCTCTAAGAGTCAACTTTTTCTAGGGTAAGATAGTATGTTTTCTCAATCTATCCAAGTTTGGCAACTCGTTATAGTTACCATACATATAAGTAAGATAAGCATCAGGATTGGCTGGTCCCCAAAAATTATGACCTTCAAATTCAATTTCCTTGAGAGGGAAAATGTCTTTAGGCTTACGTGGTGAAGGCTTCCATCTACTCCCCATCCATTCATAATAATTAGTACAGCATTTATCAGCTATCAGGGCAATAGGAGCTATAATACAATCATTTACCAAAAATTGATAAGACTTTAGCATAATAGCCCTCAAACCACCAAGATTTGGCATCATGGATAGTTTGTCTATAACCTTTCCAGAATATGAGAAAATCTTATTAAGAGCATAACAACTTCTTCGTAAATGGAATATATCTATAAAAATTCCCTTATATTTATATCCTCTATCCATGCCAAATATGTCAGTTATCGGCCAATCCTCATTCCTTACTTTGGCATGCATAATGAAATACATAGGGTCTGTTTGATGGGTTTGCAAGACTAGATTCTGTTTTGATTCAAACCCATAAACATCTACTGCTTTCTCAAATTTTTTAAACTCAGCCTCAGTCATTTCGATGTCCAAGTCATCATCCCAAGGAATAAACCCTCCATGTCTTACAGCACCAAGCAAAGTACCACTAGCTATCCAGTATTGAATTTGATGCTTACGGCAAAACTTATCTATATCCAACAAAATAGATAGCGCACCTAGCTGTAATTTTCTTAGTTCAGAACCTTCGGGATTAAATTCCTCTCGAAGGCTCTTTTGTAATTGAATATCAATCATAGATTAAATAATATTTTTTTCCTTCAAATCCCAGAAAGCCGCTATCAGCTTGTCATAATCTTCAGTGGTCAATGCACCAATATGACCCACACGGAAGATTGTATCCTTCATATCACCTCCATTTGGACAAATCCAAATTCCATACTCATCCTTGATTTTCAAGAAAATATCGTATGCAGAAGCTGTTGTTGGATGCAACGGAGTTACAGCATTAGATAAAGACTCTGAAACAATCTCGAATGGCAAGCCCTTGATGTGCTCACGGAAATAACTTGCCAATCCAGCAATACGTTTGATTTCTGCCTCTACACCACCATTCGCATCTATCTCCTTCAATCGTGCATTGATTTGGCGAAGAATACCTACTGCTGGTGTCCAAGGAGTCTGTCCACGCTCCATGTTTTTCAGGGCAATCTGTAAGTCAAAGTACTGACAAACACACTTTGTGTTGTTTACACGCTGGATCGCCTTAGAAGAAAGCACCATAATCGAAATACCAGGAGGACAAGCCAACGCTTTCTGACTACCAGTAATCATGATATCAGCCCCCAACTCCTTCATATCAAAAGGATCAGCTAAGAAAGTACTGATACAATCAACTATCAAGAACAGTTGGTTACGCTTGCAGAAATCACTAATTAAGTTCATATCATAATGAACACCCGTTGAAGTCTCATGCTTGTTAACCAAGAATGCAGTATAACCTTGTCCCTCATATGGAGCAAGATGCTCAGCTTTTAACGCCTTACCATGTTCTAGCTTGATTTCCGTATAAGGAACATGATGAAGTTCTAGCAATTCTACAAAACGATGGCCGAAACTACCTCCATTCACTACCAAAGCCTTATCATTTGGTGTGAGGGTATTCATGATAGCTGCTTCCATCGCTCCTGAACCAGAAGCCGTGAGGAATACAACTTTGGAATCATCTGAAGCCTTTGCAAACTTCTTGATGAGTCGTTCATTCTCAAACATGACATCAGAGAATTCTGATGTTCTGAAATAAGGCACCTGCTCGGCACCAATTGCTCGTACAGCGTCACTAGACTGTACGGGGCCAACAGTAAAGTTTATCATAATCTTACAATCTTTTTAAGATACTTTTTCAACAAATAACATATATATGCCCTAACTGGTTTAGTATCACGCTTATTATAGTAGAACAAACAGTCGGCAGTAACCAACTCATATAACCACTTAAAGAATGATACATTTCCATTTAAAACAAAATCCTTAAAATCCTGAAGTTCTACAAGACCTATAAAAGATGATGTTTTTTTGTGGATATTTTTATCAACATCATGTGTCAAGCATCCTTTAGCCCAATTATACAACAAATTAACTCCGCCAAACGTCATCGGATAACTCCATGTCGAATTTCTAAAATTAATTTCCAAAAAATAGATTGTGCCATCTTTTGCTTGCAGGAATTCTGCTTCAAAAATTCCAGAAAATCCAATCTTTGAAATCATTTTGCTCACTTTTTCAACAATATCAGGCTCAGCTGTTGGAGTATATTTTATATAATTTCCATATGAACCAGGCTTGGTTCTAAGATAGGTGGCCTTAAATGGCATAACAACAACATTTCCATCATTTACAGAAAAAGAATCATAACAAAATTCAGTTTCTTTTTCTATAAATTCTTCTACTAGAATAGTGTCACTTTGTATCTTCTGATATGCCTTCTTCAGTTCTTCTGGAGTTTTGCATATAAACACATCTTTTTTCCAACCTCCTTGTATGGATTTGATTGATTTAGTGATAACAGGATAATTAAGAGCAGTAGGCATATCTCCTCTCTTTAGCTCTTCTCCTTTAGGAATTTTAAAGCCGCACTCCATGCCAAGTTTTGCAATTGCATCTTTATCCATATAATGAGATACAATACCAGATTCCTTGCCATGGAAAAAGTAAAACTTATCCTTTATAACATCATAATTAGTATCCAAAATACTCTCAACCCAATCATCACAGGAAAATACGAAAGTTTTCTCTTGTTCGTCACCATATTTTTCCAAAAGGGTTTGATAACCTTCTTCTACTGTTTGGACAATATAAACGTTGCCAATATATTTACTATTTGTAGTAAAAATAGGATTGGGACGATAATGAGGATGAAGAATTACATCTGGTCGTATTCCGACCTCTCCTAAACTTCTCACAGCACCAAGCGTATTATAATGGTCTGAACCAAAAATAACAAACTTATGCTTTCTCAATTCTTTATCAAAATCTTGCATAATACTATTTGTTTATTAATTTACCTCTAATATCATGAACTATCATAAAAGCTATCAAGATAAAACCAAGATAACCATTTAAGCCATAAAGAACATTCAGCAATGGCCGATATGGAACAAAACATGCTATCAAGCATGCTAGTATTCCCCCAAGTATAATCATAACTTTATACTTAGCAGTACCATCTGTAGCTAAAGCACGAACACCAGTCCACAATAAAGGACAAGCTGAGGTATAAATACCAAAGAAAATAATCACAGTAAATATTGTTGCCAGTAAAGGATGAATACTTTTAGCTAATACCAAAGCAGGAATACCCACATTCCAAGTTGAATCTATATTTGCTATCAAGGCAACACAACAAACTGTTGCAGCACCAAAAATTGCTATCGTAGAAAGCAACATACCTGCATTAACTTCTCTTTTATTATGGTTAGCACCTATTTTGCTCATGAAGGCAGCAAACCACAAAATGACAAATCCGCCATACGAAGCACCAGAAGCAAATGGATTACCATTTCCTACCTGAGTAATCTCATACTTGCCACTATCTACGGCTTGCAATCCTTCCGCAAAATGAGGGAAACCACTAATAGCTGTCCAGATGGCAACAAAGATAATGAGTACTACGATAATAGGACCGAAAATGCCCAATGTCTTGACAATACGATTCAAGCCAAAAACAGCTGTCACGATAACCAATGCCGTAAGTATGGCAGCACCTACGCCATTAGGCAATCCCCACTGCTCCATAGCTGTAGAATTGGCACCTCCACACATTACCACAAAGCTCATATAGCAGAACAAGGCTGAGAAATAATCGAAGAATTTGCCGATATATTTTCCGCAATATGCTTTGTAAATATCACCATTATGCTTTACATGCAAACGATGACCATTTGATATAAATGAGAGATTGGTATATACATATATAACAGCACATACTGCTATTACTACCCAGAACTCACTACCATAAGATGCCTCATATTGCATCACCTCTTGCATTGTAGCAAAACCGGCACCAATATAGAATGCTATACAAGCACCGCAAAATTGTAAGATTCTCTTAAATTTATCCATTATACTTATTTGTTACTGAAAGCAAACTCAACGGCTAATACAAATCGTGGTTGTTTGGTCAGAACATCATTTGCCCAAGCATAAAGGTTGATATTCTTATGAGAATAATAACATCCCATAGACAAATCCACATCCTGGTCAAACTTCCAGGAATGAATAGCACCTACCATAGGAGTAATACTGTTTCCCTTGCCTGGAAGAGCAAATGTATGACCAATATAGCTCCATTGTTTAGCGGAAGTTAATTTATCCTCATTGTTCTCCAACCAGGTATCGGTTACATAAAACCACTTGCCATCCTTTGTTATATTACCATTGATATAAAGAGCCGATGTTAAATAACTGAACTTGTGATGATCATTCAGATCAAAAGATGGAGTCAGCTGTGCACCGATTTTCAAATAGTCATTTATCTTTGTTCCACCTCTTACGATATAACCAATATAATTAGCAGCACCATTGGTATATAAGTCAACACCAGTTTGAAAATGGTTACCAATACCATATTGCAAAGTTGAATACGTTTCCCAAGTATCAGCCTTGTTTCTATATTTCATGGAAGAATAACCATATAGTTTCTGATCACCAACGGTAGTGCCGAAGTTAGGAATTTGAGCACATATATGCATTGAAGATGCAAGAAACAATACATAAAGAATTGATTTCTTTATCATAATTCAAAAAAGTTTTCTTTGTTCATAAATTGTTCCATCACTTGTGCCATGCAAATACTCTCTTTTCTGCGCAAACGGGCAGAAGAGAAACGTTTGTTTACTATACAACTGATGAATTCCTGTATCTCATAACGCAAACCAAAACTATCCCATTTATAGAAATACTTTTTATTGTCGTTCTGGTTTTCATAACGCAACTCGAAATAATCTGTCTTCCACCAAGGTGCCGGTACATAAGCATATCCCTTGGTTCCTGAAATCACCAAGCATCCTTCTGTTTTTACACCCAATCCTACTTTAAAAGAACAAATAGCTTTAGGATAATGGAAGACGCCACGAGTATAAATATCAATTCCATTCTCCATACGAGAATAAAGATTCAAATTCTCATAATTGATACCCATCAACTTAATGATAGGCAAAAGAGGATAGCTTCCCTCTTCATACATGGAGCCACCAGCCTGAGCTGGATCAAACTCTCTACCATTCTTGTCAAGAAGCTGAGACAACGATGCCTCTATATCAACAACCTCTCCTATCAATCCAGATTTAATAATCACCATCAAGTGATTAAAGGCTGGACAATGTGCTGTCTTGTTGGCTTCCATTAAAATAACACCATTATCCTCTGCCAGCTGATAGAGTTCTTGCGCCTGTGCTTTCTTCAGCACCATAGGAGTCTCGCAAAGAACATGTTTCTTGGCAAGGATTGCATGCTTAATATTCTCATAATGGCTAAGATGTGGAGTGGCAATATAAACAGCATCCACCTCATGATATAATTCATCAAGGCTTTTGTAAACTTTTACACCTGCATATTTGGCAGCGTATGCCATACTCTTTGATTCATCTATATCGTATGCTGCACATACATTTACACCACTCACCACTCTAGCCTCAGAAGGAAAACGATTAGCAACTCTGCCACACCCTATTATGCCAACCTTCACTTCATCCTGGCTTTCCGCTCTCAACATAGTAGAAGAGATACCCGGTGTACGCGGAAGATAAACGACTTTGCAAAATTCATTTAGATAATCGAATTTGCCTTCCCAATCAGAACCTATGGCAAATATATCAACGTTATATTTCTGAATGTCATCAATTTTCTGACCGACATAATCCTCTATAATGATTTTGTCAGCATAGCCTGTAGCCTTTACTGCCTCTACACGCTCAAGGACATTGTTGCGGACATTCAATTTACCTCGATCTCGATCGAAATTATCATTAGTAACACCAACAATCAGGTAATCACCAAGTTCCTTCGCTCTTTTAAGCAAGTTTAGATGACCTTGATGAAGAAGGTCGTAAGTACCGTACGTAATAACTTTCTTCATAAATTATCAAAATATAAAAACATATAATAAAGAGATGTTTGCATCCCCCTATGACAATACAACTTCACCCCTTCTATAATTACAGGGGGATACTAAGTATTTTAAGAAATTAGACTTTATTGATTTTTAAACTGATTTAACTAAAAGAGTCTCTATCGTAACTCTATATAATCTTTATCTGAATCAGAATTGCAAACAACAATATCATCATGATAGTCCAGAATCATCACATAACCATCATCATTCTTATCATTCTTCATGTCTTGCTCATCTTCTAATTGAAGAAAACATGTAATCCCCAATTAATTTGATATTCAAATCTGTTTGAAGATGATGCTCCTGCGTTCTCCTTTGGATGTATAGTAGCTAATTTGTCCAGACTGCTCATGTCGAAAAAATAATTCTACTTCTTTATTCTCTTATAAAACTCCGCAAACACTTCTTTCGGTGTCTTTCTCGTGAAGCAAATGGAAAGGATATTACGTTCTTTCTTTGCTAAAAGGTTATAGCGATTTGGGGTTCCGTGATGATTGGAGCGGAGTGAGTGAAAGACAAATTGTCCGATTGTGTATGGGAGATCGAGTAAAGTGAATAGACAATAGCCAAGGTATGTGTTGCCACCACGCCACATCATTGCACCGACAAAGCTAGCTGGCCCTGTAGCTGTTTGTATAGGACTCATGCTTTTACCAGTCATACCTTCGTAGTGGATTATCTCGGCATCAGCATCTACCCAGCACTCATAGCCTCGTTTACGGAGTTCTGCGCTTACAGCTAAATCCTCTGGGGTGAAGAAATAACGTTCATCAAACCAACCCATCTCTCGGAATAGATTCGTCTTGATGAGGAAGTATGCTCCGATGATGTCGTAAGACTTGAAGATTCCGTGGGTAGGATTGCGCTTGTTGGCTCGCTTTTCACTCCACAACCCAAATGCACCAAGGAAGTAATGCCAGCGACTGTGCTCAGCCCTGCCACAGTATTGTATCTCACCATTTCCGAGTAAACCTTTAGGACTTACTATCGCCACCTTTTCAGGCAATTCCTCTATTGTCTCCACAAGCTTATCGATACATGGCATACGAAACTCTGTATCATCATTCTGCACGAAGCAGTACTTGCCCCTCGCTTGGCGTAATGCCAAATTGTTATTCTCAGAGAAGCCTCGTATCTCGTTACTCTCTATGAACTTCACCCAGGGGAAATCTAATTTCGCTTTCTCCAAGTTTTCTTTCGTAAAGAGATATGCCACTACAAAGCATTCGTAGCTTACGTGAGTATATTTCTTTATGCTCTCCAAACATGGATACAAGTTCTTAAGATTGTTCATGCACACAATCACGATGCTGACAGTGGGAGTATTATTAGTCATTTTCCTCCTCCTTTCTTGCTTTATGAATGGTACTCATATCCAAAGCATAAGCTTTAATACCCATCATCGACAATTTGTAACGCATAAGTGCGGCACTGTCATCTTCATGAGTAGACATTAAAATACCCTTATTTGCGAACTCATGGCGTATAGTCTCTATCAATCCCCATAAGTTGATGTCATCTATTGTCTGAACAGGATCATCAATAGCAAGGAATCCCGCATCGTCATATAACTTGTTTAGGGCAAGCAGGAATGCGATAGCAACAGAAAGAAGTTGTCCACTACTCATGTTGTAGAGAACATCAAGGTCGTTATTATAATCACCCGAAACAAAAAGTATCCGCGATTTGCCTGCACTTGATACTAAGCGTTTTAGATAAATGCCACGGCCATAATAAGAGTCTTGCATTATTCTACCAGAGTAAATATAGAATAGGGATTGGATATCACTTATCACCTTAGTGATATAATCTCCACGTTGCTTTATAATCTTATTCTTAATGGACAGTAAATCATCGTCATTTTTTTTGCATTTGGCTAACAGCCCATCTAATTTCCTTAGTTCTTCATTGTTCTTTTTTGACAATGTTAGGCATAGACCTCGTTGGTAAGAAAGCAGGTACTGCCGTTTCTTTTCAATATCATCTTTTATAATTCCCTCTTTAAGGAACTGTCCATATCTTGTGTATGTCTGCTGAAGCTTTACTGTGTCAAGGTCATCACTCTGCTTGATAATAAAACTATCCAGTCTGGCAGAAATGAACAGTTGCAAACCTGCTAATGAACTTACATCATTGACACTATTACCAACGAGGTTAGCAACAAACTTGTAATCTTCTGTACTTGTTATCTCTTTTGTTTCTTCGAACTCATCGCAGATAGCCTTTGAGATTCCTTGCTCCTCAAAATACTTGCTAAATGGTTCTATAATTGCTTTGCTATATGCTTCCTTGAAATCAGAAAAAACTGTAGCAGACATGTCACCTGCTTTGAGAGCTTCTTTCTGGAATACTTCCTCATAATCATGTATATGGTTTAGCAGATTATCTTTGCTCTCATGATTCGTTCCGCATACTGGGCATACAGAAAAGCCTGTGTAAGAAAGTTCATGGAGAATTTGATGACGGTTTTCAAGAATCCTATTACATGCTTGTGCTATTTTTGTGGATGAAACAAGCATCCTCGCAGCCTGAGTCCTCCATTGTTCAATATGTTCTACATCATCTTTGCTGACTACAGAAAAAAGAGACTCAACGACAGGTATAGAATCTTTACCTAAATTATCTGTTGTCAGATTATTAAAATATTTTAGGTATGATTTTTCATATTCCAAGTACTGGGCAATAACATCTCGTTTTTGACTATACTTATAATAAAAAGCTATTTTGTTAACTGTGTCTGATTGGAGGATTTTCTGTATCCTAACGTTTCTCAGATATGTCTGATAATCACTATAATGGGCTGTATAATATATTATGTCGTCAAGAAGTCCGTCTTTCTGAATTATAGAATCTACCTCATTTGAGGAGAGTCCTGGTTTATCAGCATCCCAGTCTATGGTGTTCGGCTTAAAAAGAAGAACGTTATCAACAGCTTTGTTGTCATCATTTAAAGTGGACAACTTAGCGTTTAATGTCTCAATAGAAGCCTCTATCCTAGACCTCTGCCCAGTATATCCATCCCTTACAGCTCTTAGCGAATACAAGGCAGTGTCAATTTTATCTATCTGCTGATCAAACACCTCTGTCTTGAAAAGGGTTTCTATCTGCTTGGAACGGTCACCTTCCTTTCTTTTCAAATATTCAGTTGACTCATCTTGGCTTAGATAGTTAAGGCGGGTGTAATGTCTGCAGAAACTATCAATTTCAGGATTATCGTATGGACCTGTTCTTTGGAAAGTTGTATCAAAGTCAATGGGTGGAACAAGTTGCTCAATAACAGCATCCTCTCTTAGCTTACAAACGGTACCGTCGTTCAACTGTACTTCTGCCTCTACATATACTTCTTGTATGCTATCGTTGTGTATAAGTTGCTTCCCCTGTAAATGTAATTGTTGGTCATGATAATCATGACTATAGTTCTCATAACGCTTAATCTTACCAGTAAAGAGCAGTTCAAGTGCATCAAAAACAGTTGTTTTACCAAATCCATTACGACCACATAGGATTAATGCATTAATGTCTGGGTATTCTAAAATAACATCATCAAATACCTTGAAATTATATATATGCAGTTTTGTCAACTTCATTAATCGTCCTCCTCCTTTTCTATTAAGCTACGCATAACCTCTTGTCCATTAGTAGAGTCAATCCGACTAATCCAATCCATTAAGAATTTATCATCATCATCTATACTTAGTTTGGCCACTTCATCAAAGTTCTTCGGCTTTACTTCCATTGTGAGGAAAGGTATCTTATGAGCTAATGAATAAAGCAAATGGTACGGGCCAAACGATTTCTCGTTTTGCAGTTTAGAGAACGATTCTGGCAACATCATTATGTCGGATAAAGAGACACCGCTGAAGTCTTCTGTCACAAGTTTGAACAGTTGTTCATAAGAGTCATCTGTATATGCCAATACATACTTTTTAAAGTAGTAAGGGTCGTTTTCTATCTCAATTATAGACTCATCCACTATAGATAAGTCTATAAAGTCCATCCTTTTGACATAAAGCAGTGATAGATTCTTATTGAACGATGGGTCTTGTGCAATTTTTGTCTCATGTATCTTTTCAAAAATCTTACCTTGCTGTTTGATATCAAAGTCATAACTGATTATCCAATAGTCGTGGATAGTGGCATCATTGTGTTTTACAACCCAGCAATCGCAATCTTTTACATAATCAGCGGCAAATTGCTGGAAAATAAAAACAGACTCCAGTATTGTTCCCTTAATATTTGTCTGCATTCTTATCATCTATTTTTAAGATACCAATATTCTGGGGATTGAAGATTTTCTTTCCTTCATCTCCATTATCAATATCTGTGTTCTTTGTGACATTCGGAATCCTTGAACACAAATCATCTACCGTTTCGTCAGAGTCAGCGACCAACCATCTGAAATTGAAAAGCACGTCGAGATTTGCTCTATTCTTAATAATCTCATAGCAAATTTCATCTGCATTGTCATGACATGAAAAGGCTGCAGGGGATTGGTAATTATTATCTTGGTGCCAATATAGCGGTTCTTCTATTCCTTCTTTTACTTCATTGATTACCTTGAAAAGACATTTTGGGTTATCACCAAGAAAATTAGAAGCATCTTGTGTTTCCGTTGACTTATGATGAGGATTCAATCTTATGAATAAATCCCAAAGCTTATCAGCTGGATATCGGCTCAATGCCGAAATGAATTTATCTACCAACTCATAATTAACGGTCTTGCCCAACTTTACTTTTTTATATATCTCATCTTGCATTTTTCTTAAATAATACAATCTAACATAAGAAGCCACTTCCGTCCTACTAATCAAATCAGAAAAACCGTCTGATTTCAAACAATTATACAAATCGTTGATAGCCAGAGTTTTCTCTTTAGCAATGTCAGCAGATTTCTTCTTGGGGTTGGCTATTGTTTCCCGATGAATCTGTAATACGTTTTGGTCTATCCAATAATACAGCCGGCGTAAGAGTATTTTTCCTGCAACCAGCGTCATTTTGTCTTTATTGAATTTATCTATCAGTGATGTAATCTTTGCCTCTACCTCGTCAGGTTGTAGTTCAGCTTCTCCATCATGGTATTTGTATTGTTCTATGTCATCATCAATTATAGGTTTCTTGTTGCTATGAAAATACATTGGAGCATGGCCATCACATTTTCCTTTCTTAACGTAATTCTCCTTCCGAATCCTCATATGTTCGCACTCTATTGTAAAGTTAATGGTTTTGCTGTTACCACCGAAGCATTTACATTGGTGCAAAGCTACGATTATTCTCTTTTCATCAAGTATGGCGAAGTCTTCAAATGAGTCAAGTGAAAGCAAATACTTTCGTGCTTTTTCTGGCTCCTCTATGCATAAACGAAGTGCAACGTACGCAGCACACAGTCCTTGATAGATATAACCTGACCAGTTGGGGATGGCTGTATGGTCAGCCACTTTGTTCGGATCTTTTTTATGTATTTTATTATCGTCCTTCATTCCTTTTTGCTTATTGAGAAACTATGACTTTATATGATAGCTAAGCTTTTGGTAATTTAGCCATATCCAAAATCTTGTCTATCATCTTAATAATGTATTTTAGGCTAAAAGCATCAACATCTGTATAGTTTTTAAGATTATCTTTCAGCCCATTTCTGAGTTCATCCAAAGGAGTGATATCTTTCATATATTTGCATTCTAATTTTTGCCCTCCATAATTAAGGTGATAGCGGTCTTCTAAAAATGCTGCGTATGACATACGACCAGAATTAGATAGGTGGAGTATAGAGTTTAGATGAATTGAGATATCAATCTTGTCATAAATTGCTATTGTTGAATAGGTCATACTATGATCGGGTAGACTATTTGTTTGTAACACACTTAATTGTGTAACAGTCTGTTCATCAATATTCTCTAAAATCTCATAGAATTGATCCTTATGATTCTTTATTGCTGCGTCAAATTCATTGTAAAACCATTTAATCGTGCTGTCAAATAATAAATTGGGCTCATCATCACGTTGTCTTGTTCCTTGCATAACCATCATTCGTAGATTATACAAATCCTCATTGGTCTTGCACTCGGACAATTTTTGAGATAACACATTCCGCACCCTATCTGTAAGTGCTTGTTCCTGTTTCCTTAAACTAACTTGGTCCATCATCGAAGTCCATTCCAATAATGAAACATATTCCTGCACAGTATGTTCTTCGCCTGACATAATATAGTCACAGACTTCACGATATAGATTATCAAAATCATTATTGTTGAGCGAATACCATCCGGTGACTTTTTGAACCAAAGATTGGTTTAACATCCCCTTCAGTTGTTGGCTAAGAAAGTGCGATATATCCCATCCTGTGGTAATAGAAAGGTTTATCCTGCTCATATAGAAAGGATTGAGCAGATCATAATTCAGGCTCTGACTTAAATCTCTGTATTTGTTCTCTATGTGAGCTATCTTGTTTTTATTGGCTGAAGTTGCACCTGCCATTATCAGTTGGCGCTCACTAGGCATATTAATAAAAACATCCCTGTCGCCAGACTTAATCTCCATGTAGGCAATAACGTATTGAGCAAGAAGAATCTTAAGAAATTCACTGCTATTTACAACATCTTCATCGTCTAACTTTATAAGCATTTGATTAAAATCCATCAGAGTTTGACGCAATACTCGCAGATTGTTAAATTCCGAGCTTGTAAAAACTTTGTATATAAGATCTTTAACATCATCTTTTTTAAGGAATTTAGACATCGAAAGTTCATCTGTGAATGTACCCACTGCAGATTTCACATCACTCTGTATGGAAAATGTCCTGCCTATTGTTTTTTCCTCAAATGACTTGAATAATTGCTTATTAATCTCATCCTTAGATTCCTTATCTTGAATTTTATCTGTATCACCAACTATTATTACTTTACATCTTCCATGTTCAACAAAATTGTTGATGTAACCCAAAAGTTCGCGAATATCAATAAGGCTTCTTTCTAAATCATCGAAAATTAAGAGCTTGAAATTCTTTACTTCTTCTTCATCCGAGCCTATAATCGCAAGGGTGTCGAAATTCCAGTTGACAGTTGTTTCTTTCGCTCCACCATCATTAAGATCCAATTCCGTTTTAAAAGCAACTTTGGAAGCTATTTTTAAGAATTTCTTACCCATTTCAGCCCATTTTGAATAAAGCCATGGATTAATGACCCTGTCTATTGCCTGATCTATTTGTTTTATACTATTACACCCAAACAAAGACACATAGATTGGCTATAGTGTATGATCGGGATTTGCCTCATAATCTTTTATCCACTTCTTTATAAAGAATGTCTTTCCACATCCCCATTTACCTGTCAATAGTACTGCATATTGTGGGTCTGGGTAAGTAACATATTCGTTAAGAAAATTACTAATATAAGTATTCATAGCTATCGATATCTAACATTCTAAGCACATTCTATTTTTAAATAAGATACAGCTTTCTATCTCCTTTGACCTAGTAACGAACATCTGATAACTTATTGTCCATCAAAACAGCTTAATAATTGTCCATACAATGTCTCTTGTCCTTCAAACTTCCGGGAAAATTTATTTCTCCAGGTAAGTTTGAAGATGTGCGTGTCTGACACTGACTGAAAATATTGATTAACTGGAACAACATCGTTTAGATGACCAACCAAATCATAAAGATGCTCGTTGGTGTATGGTGTTTGATCAACAATCTCCCGAAAATCTGATGACTTTCTATAGAGCATCTCAAAGGTATAGTCTATCAGCAGATAGTCGATAATTCGACCGCGTTTCGTCTTCCAAAATTCAAAGAGGATGTCTCTGAATGTTTTCATTGTCATGCTCCCTTTTACAGCATGCAAGAAGAATCCCGTCCATCGATATGCAGATATGGTCCCCGTGTGTCTATCATGAATTTTGATGCTTCCGAAATAAGGATTAAAGTCTATATCGTTTAATGGTGCATTCATAAACACTGTAGCATCAATCCAATACCCTCCATGTTGATAAAGCAAGCATACCCGAAGAATATCGCTGAGATGTGTTATGGTAATAGCACCGGAAGACACCTGGTCAAATATATATTGAGGAATATCAGCCCATTTTCTTATGTTGTCTTCCGTTATCATAACGATTTCTCGACCATTGGAATTCTGCTTAATGCTGTTGATACACATCCTCACTATGTCGGGTAGGTCGTCTGTTCCCTGCCACCAAAAAACGAAGATACGCTCAGGTTCATCAGAATGTAGGGGGGGGGTAATGGTTTCTGGTACGAGATACCCATATCGTTTCTCCAACCATTGGAGAATGATTTCGTTCTTTCGCTCTCCGTAAATTCGTCCAGCTTCCTTAAAGTTCGAACGAATAGACATAGTCCAAGCAACCATCATTCTGATGGTAAGCCCCAAATTGTAATATGGCACTAAAAGAAGTATCTTCTTCATACTGGCCAAATAATCGTAAAGGTATGGATTCATTGCTTTGATATTATTCTGCTTGTTAATAGTTTCTCCTTTATACCTGTAATCTTGTTGTTGCTGATATTAACAGTAATCTTCTTTCCTTTTTCATCATTGTGAAAGAACGGAGTAGAGGTTTGTCTGAATTTTACGATGTTACCCGTAAATGTTAGTCTGTTTTGACATTCGCTATATCCATATCCATATTGTGATAGTAACATCACACCATCTGATTTCCGAATATCAAATGTATTGTTGCGTATATAGTCCTGCTCATGTCCATTATTAATATTGAAGAGACAATTGTTCTTCGCATTGATGATAGTAAAGATATTCTTCTCAACATATATTGGAATCTTACAGGATATACTCAATATTGTCGAGGCATTAGCCAAATTGTTGTTTTGAATTGAGCAATACTTAGTTATAGTTGGAAGGTAGCTGTTAGCGATATTACCATTTTTAACTTCGTTACTATCGAACAATAGTGAGTCTATCGTTGGCTTGGCTACGAAATCCATAACAGAACTCTCGTTTGCTCTTAAGAATCTATTGCTCCTTACTTCCAACTTACGGATGCCACCTTCTCCTTCTATGGCCAAAGGATTCGTTTTACAGTCGAAATCATTGAAAGTGTTGTCATGAATGCTTACGGAACCTGATACACCACCTGAATAGACCGTTATTGCATAATATCTTGAGTTGAATACATTCTTGTATATATCTACCTTGTCAACATATCGGTTTGATTCGTTGCCGTCGCTAAATATAGAAATAGACTCATCCCTATAATTGGTAAACTCATTGTCGTGGATACTGACATTATCAAGATAAGAACCTATGTTTGTCCAAATCGCACCACATGACGATTTTTGCCCTTTATTTGAGATGCTCTCGATAAACTTGCACTTACTGATTTCTGCATTCTTTATATTCCCAATCCATATCGGAGTGTTGCGTTGAAGCTGATTGAACGAACAATTCTCAATCTTTAAAGCATCGACACCATATAAGCCAATAATTCCCCGCTCACTGTTTACATTAAACCAAAACTCATTGTCCCTTTCGCATTCAAAGTTGATATTTTTGACTGTTATATCCTTTGTCGCATACAACGTACGCTTGAAGTGATTGATAGTCCCATCAGTCGACACGCATTTCCTATTAGTGATAAATGAGTTGTATATATACATAGCGTGTGTCTGTGGAAGAGTATTGAACCGGATAGTGCATCCATTACCGTTAATCGTAGTATGGTTCCTCACGACTATGGAACGAAAGAACGTATATGTTTTACCTTTTGAAAATACAACTTCAACCTCGTCATCCTTTTTACTCGCATTGTCTATTGCTGTTGAGATAGCAGTACCCAAATCTCCATTCTTAGGATGGAGATAATCAACGCTAATCATAGACTTTGCTTGTGACGAAAGGATAAAAGCACAGAACGCAAAAACAAGGAAGTTCCTCATTACTTTATTTCAGCAGTCTTCGCACGACCATTGTCATTAAAGCATCCCATCTGATACTTGATTACAAGGATAAGCGCGAGATAATATAGATAGATTTGCATTCCAGGAACACTGGTCATGGAAACGACAAGCCAATATGCCATACCTATGAAGAAGATAGAAGCATTCTTATATATTTTCGGCAGTTTGACAACAGTCCAATAAATCATAAAGAGGTATGCCAATATACCTAGAATACCGAATTGTGGCAGCACCTGGAACCATATACTTTCACTGCCAAGTAATCCCATCGTAACAGCTGTTGACATTTCGTTCAAGAACTTGAACCCTAATCCATATATGGGGGACATCGACATGATTCCAATGGCAACCGTCAACTGCTCAAAACGCATGTTAGCATCACTACCACCTACCTTTTCTTGCGCGTCGGCAGAAAACAAACTCTTAAAGATGTCCAACTGGTCGCTAAAATAGGGTAATATGACAATCAATGCAAGAACCATAATAAAAGCATACCGATAGAACTTACCGCTTTTCAAATTAATAAAAGAGAAAGCTCCTATCAAGATGAATAGATACGGACCACGGGACTTTGTCATGATGATGCACGCCAGTGACAAAAGACATGTTGCCATTACAAGCAACTTGTTTATCTTAATATTTATCTTAGCTTTCATCAAAAAGAACAAGGAGATTATAATATAAAGTCCAAAATTGATGCCGGATCCGATAGGGTGAACAAAGACAGATTTTGCTCTGAATCCTCTTCCCTCATCTTCTTCATAGTTACCAAAGTCAATCGCTCTCGTCTCATCTTGGACTAAACTTGTCTCGTAATCTGCAAGGGGATTGGATTGAGTGGCAATTTCATATAACTCATACACTCCACAAAATAAAAACAGGATTGTAAACCCACGCAACAGGAAGATCAAATCTTTTTTATCATTGATGATTCTCCACATTAGGTACGTCATTATGACATATTCTAAGATTTGCTTTACATATGCTGATACAGCTCCAGCAAATCCAACTAATGCAAAGACTGTAGAAATCGTCCACGAAATAGTCAATATTATGAATGGCGTCTTAAATGGAAAATTATTTCTTGTCTGGACGTATGGTCCCCCCTTGTTCGTACCATACTTTATAAAGAACTCTGCTGCAAATAACATGATAAGGACATCCTCGACAGTAAGGATAGGAACACCTGGTATGGACAGGAAGTTAATGTTGGTATTCAGAAACAAATCATACAGCAAGAACAACAAAAAAGCCTTTTTAAAATTCTTAAAACTATATAGAATTATTATGAATGCTATTAACTGAAATATCATATTTTGCTCTGTTTAATCATGTTATCAATGGCAATATTTAAATTTTGTTTGGTGCTCTTATTGCTCCAAATTTCCCAGAAAGGTACCGTTGTACTCGATGGGTATATACTGGGCTCATCTATCTTTATTCTGGAAGGAAGGAGAATCGCATCGCCAACAACAATTGCCTCTCCTACGTCCAATAGGGACAGATTATCAGCAATATTACCAAGATTATCCGGCAGCATACGTCTTATCACGTTCTGATCTTCTACATTAGTCAACCTTAAACTCACAAAATTGTTGCACTGGCTAAGCACTGTTCGATTAACCTCTGAAGGACGCTGACTTATGATAACAAGCCCGACACCATATTTGCGTCCCTCCTTGGCTATACGTTCAAAACTCTTTAGTCCTATCTCTGCGACAGAATCTCCTGCATCATTTTGCTGGACGTATAAGTGAGCCTCATCACAAAGTAAAGCTATTGGGTGCCGTTCTTTTTCATCACACCATTGCTGAATAGTGAAGACAAGTCTTGCTATTAGCCCTATTACCAATGGAAGGACATCTGATGGGACTTCGGAAAAGTCAATAACTTTAATTCTGTTCTTGGTTGTAGAATCTGCTCCCATTAGACATTTGGCAAATTCGTTCAACCACTGATTGCTAAGTTCCTCGCTTGTCAGACTGAACATAAATCCCATACGCTTGTCGTCAAGTTTATTCTGTAAGCGCTGATTGAATCGTGTTAGCTTTCCATTATATGGTCCAGCCTTATCACCGCCTCTTGCGGCAGCGACTCTCTCTGAATCAATACGCTGAAGTTCTGTCAAAACCTTTTTAAGATCATATGGCAGAGGGCTGTCTAAAGTTATTATATTCTCGTATTCTGTTCCAATTACTGCATTGTTCTTCTCTGCAAGGACTTCACGTGATAATAACATTGCTTGATTTGGTGCATTCTGATCACTCCTATCAAGTAATAAGGCCTGCATCTCCTCATATGTCAAAAGCCAGTAAGGTAACATAAGAATGCCTTTTGGTAATTTAGCTCCCGTTGTGAGGTCAGATGGCGTCGCAATTCGGTAATGTTCTATGCCTTCCTCTTTAAAAGTATCTGTGGAATATTCGCCATGCAAATCGAAGAGTATTGCATTAGCATTTGGAAGCTCTGCCATTTGTTCAACTATTCTTGCCACACAATAAGACTTACCACTTCCCGTAGACCCTACAATGGCTGCATGTCGTTGAAAAAACTTGTCCCCATCAAGAAAAGCCTCAGAACTCTCGTCCATAGTATATTTGCCTAGTGACAATGGATGATCTACAGCTGCAGCCCCAGAAGATATTGTCTTCATCAGATTGGATAGCCGATCTCCTTCGATTTTGTAGCATGCTGCATCAACAGAAGGTACAGCCGTTACATTACGACGGAATACATTTGAATGCTTTCCATATTTGTCTATAAACTCGCCTATGAAAACGATTTTAATTTGATTGAATGCTTTTGTAGCTATTTCTGAGTTTGCTTCTTCACTATTGTCAAAATCATCCAAATCCACACCTTGCTTTCGGAATATCTTTATAATCATTCCAATGATATGCCTTCCTGGGTGAGGACTCTTTATTGCAAGCAATTGATTTACTTGCAGCTTTGACAATTGAGCATCATTGTCTATATTCGCGAGTGCCATTCCTGTATCAACAGAAACAATAGTTCCTATACTCTCACCAGAACTGTAATTAAGTATGTTTTCTTTTGCCATTTTTCTTGATTGTTCACATGATTATTGAGCAGAAATCATTCAAAATCCAATACTTCTTATCTGAAATTTCTAACTTCTCTCCAGGATACTCTATATAGCAACCTTCATGACCATTATCATAAATAGCAATGTAATCGTGATTGCCATCCATAACATTCCGCCGAATAGGTTCGGTAATATCTTTCGTTACAATGATGATAGTCGAATGCCTCTGTTGTGCATTCTCTAGGAGAACAGGATGTACATGCTCGTCATTGAAACCATAGCCTATGCAGAGAAATCCTTGAGCGGTATTAAAGCATTTATCTATACGCTCTAACAGTTCTCGATGCGGCGATTGATGAGTTTTTTCATACTTGTTTTTGCCTGGAGTAATAATACATGGTTTATACCCCGCAGGAATTTCATGCATATTAGGTATATTGTAAACTTGGTTTCCTTGCTCAAACCAATCTAATGACCCGTGCACCTTCCAGATATTAATTAAACCAATATATGAATTTTTGAAGTGGTTTGGATAAGCATCCAGACTGCTCTTGAATCCTCCTAAATATGTAGACGCAAACCCCGTGTTAATATATGCACCTGCTTGAGATGCCGCATACTCTGCAATCTTATCATAGTTAGTGGAAACAACATTGAGAATGGTATCAGGTCTCATATAAATAAGGTGTTTAAACAATCGCTTCAAGTCGATTTTCTCACCATTCAAGACTCTTTTGAAAACATCATAATCTTGACTTGCTATTAACTTCCAAACCTCATCAACAATATCTGTTTCTACTTCCTCAGGCATAGAGACATTTAACAGTGCTTCTTCCAACCCCATGTTATTAGCAAGATTACCCATGAATTTAGCCACTGCTTCTTTTGATTCCTTTTGAGAATAATCATGAGCTCCAAAAAACACTTTAAGCCGTTCTTGAATTTCCCACATTGACGCTATGCCATAGGAGATGGACGCTCCGCTTCCCAAAACAATAACAGGCGGACTACCTGCGGCATTGACTATCTTCTGAATCCTTTTTAGTACGATGTCTATTTTATCATTGTCAGCCATTAAACTTATCTTACTATTTGCTCTAATTGTTTTACAACGTTTCTTGGCATAAGCTGCTCTTTAGCTTTTTGTAATGTCTGATTATATGTGTCGATTACATTTGATGCTTGGATGCTATTGATATACTTCGTAAGGTCCTCAAGAGAATCACAGAGTATTCCTAAATCACCGAATTTATTAAATAGGTATCTAAAGTAATAATTCTCTAAAGCTATAATAGGCTTACTGTCCCAAATTGCTTCAAGTACCGCACCACTTGCTGTCAGCTTGTAGGAGTCTTTATCGTAAAGAAGTAAGAGCAAGTCCATTTTTTGAACATTGGCATTATATTCCTCAAAAGGTAACAGACCTCCTGTCTTATTTAATTCGACGAAATGTTCTGAGTTGATGTTTCCGTTTACGAAGCTTAAGGAATATATAATCACATTTTCATTAGTAAGATGCTCTAAGATATACTTTAATGTACCCAACCCTCTTGTTGGGGTAATGGCACCGGGAATACCTATTCTTATCTTGCCATCGTTAGATTTCTCTTTTACTATAACGTTACCCGGTCGTATGTATGCATGGTCTATTGAGAAAATCAATTCTTGATTTACAGGAAGAATGTGTTTTAAAAAAATTTTGACCATATCTGAAGAAAGCAAGATAAAATGAATTTTACGACTGATTTTTGTATGTTTAAAAACATGACGAAGATACCATCCGAAAAATTTTATTGCCAACGTATCATCTATTCCTTTTTCGATATGTTCCATATCACTATGGCACATATCGAATATCCTGTTGCTTTTGCCGAAGGAAAATAATTTTATAAGGCTAATCCCTTCATAGATATTATTATTGTAGAAGACATCACTATTATCCTTGACTCGCATATAATACAGAAAATCTAGCCAACCCGTCAATATCATAAGTAACAGGTAATCTAAACCGTCCCAGCCTGTGTGAATCCTTGTGAAATGCTTTTCTACAAATACAACATTGCTATAATCGAAATGACATTCAGTCAAGAGTTTCTTAAGGTTTTCGCAGGACGACTTATCTGCAATATATATGACCCTCTCATACAACGAGGCTATCATCATAAGATAAGACTGATTGATCACCTCATGATAGCTTCCTCTTGAATATGGGTCTATGACGTAGGCGTTTTTCGATTTACTCATAATTACTTCTTCATCTGATTGAAAAGATTTTCCCACTCGTCAGCAATATGATTGACGGTAAATTTCTTGCATGTCCTAAGACCATTCTCTGCAAGCTGCTTGCGATATACTGGTTCCAACATAAGTTTCTCAACCGCTTTTGCATATCCTTCGAGGTCATTGTCAGGTATGATAATACCGTTCTTCCCAGATTCAATGATTTCATGCAAACTGCTATATGTGTCCATTACTACAGGAACAACACCATATTGTTGCGCTTCCACCAAAGTCATTCCAAATCCCTCCAAGGCAGAAGTCATCATGAAAATTGAAGCATCAAGATAATATGGTTTCGGATCTTTGAATCCCTCGAAAGTTACGCGTCTAAGACTTAAATCACTTGCCAATTCTTTAGAAGCTTCCATATCTGGTCCATCACCAACAATTTTCAGATTCCAATCTCTGAATTCACAATTGCTCTCAATAATTTTCCAAATCTTGAGAACGTACGAAACTCTTTTTTGATATTCGAAAATTCTACCTACATATAATACTTCTTTTTTCTTCCGTTCAAAGTTCTCCATGTCATATTCATAATGATATGTGAGAGGATTATTGATGGCATAAAACTTGTTGGCCTTGTCTTCAATTCCAGAGATAGCTTGATACTCATCCATAAAGGATTTTGCAAGGAAAACATATTTGTCGCTACGTCTATAGTTGTTCAAATGATTTGCCATTTGGTTGTTACGCCATCTGCGCTCAAAGAATTTCTTTCCAAGAATTGGCTGTGTTAGTCTTCTTTTCCAGTTCATCTCATCACCTAAAGGAAGTAGAACACTAAGATGCCAACAAGTAATGAGTTTACACTTCGTTCCCTTACGTGCAAGGTCACAAAGAGTAGTATTACCCCATTGATTGATCATGATGTCTATATCATTATCAATAATATACTTTCGCAATTGGTCAATGTCATTTTTTTTGTACCCTTCAATGGTATACAACTTCTTGCTCTTTATCTTATCAGCTAAAGAGTAAGGCATAGGGTCTATTGTATTATAGTAAGTATATGCTATAAATACGTTATGACCGCGTTTTACAAACTCATTCGACAGTGTAACCGTGATAGTTTCTCCACCACCATATACTGGCCAATACCGCATGATGTATAGAATGTTCATATTCTCTTGATGATTTTTTCTATTTGTGATTCTAATTTGTCTAACACATCTCCAAAGAGCAAAGCTCTTAGCTTGTCAGCTAATGTAGCTAACAACAAGATCGATATTGAAATTGCAAATACGCTCACTATAGGCGAAATCAATACCAGTCTCCTGAAGTTTATTATATTGAGATACAATAAAATAACATGACTTATATATACCGAAAACATATACGGAGCAAGTCTTCCTAACGCTCCTAATAATTTCGATTGTATTTTATTCTTTGCTGCCATAAAGAGAGAAATCGATGATAACAGCACAAGCGGATTCTTATTGCTTTCCAACATTCTTGTTATGTGATCTCCACCTATTTGAAAATAACTACATACAAATACCATCGTAACATTAATTCCTGATGCAATCAGTAAAATTTGTAATGGAGCTTTCTCTATCTTTTGTATAGGATACTTATGAAGATATTGACCTATCATATAAATGAAAAGTAATTGCGTCAGCGAGGTCCCATTATAATGATACAACGTTCCACCAGCAAATTCTATTAATAACACAAATATCAATAAGACTTGATATTGTCTTTTATCAATATTCTCAATTCCTATATTCAATATGGGTGAAAGCATTAACATGTACATATACGCACTAAAATACCAGCAGGTTCCTGAGGAAGTGGGTAATAATAAATCAATGATGTGCCGTAGATGTATGCCACTGAAAGCAATGTCTATAACGATAAATATGATTCCCCATGACCATGCAAGAAGCTCATATTTCACAGCTTTATAATGCCCCCCCCGGACAGAGACGGGTCTAATGCCAAAAAAGCCAGAGATAAAAGCAAACGTATTTACTCCAAGCATAAGCAACATTCTTAAAGAAAGTACTCCTGAATACTCTATGTTATTTCCTGTTAGCCTACAAGCATCTATATTATAATATTGACCAGTCATATGAAGCATTATGATGAAAAACATCATAATAACACGAAGTGCCTCAATGGTGGTGTTACGCTTAGAAGAATTATTATCAGATTCTAAATTCATAGAACACGTTTATATTTTATATAAATATGCTATTTAACGGTTACCTAATAGTATAGGCGAATAGCGCTTTATTATTATTATTATCGGATAGAGAATAGCCAATGTAACTAATGAAATGGTAAAAGCTTCAAGGCTTGATATACACCCCCCCCCGTTGTATTTAATAAAAGGCTGGTGATAAAGAATAAAAAACTCCAATATTTGATGTAATCCTACTATTGCTATCATCCCCGAATTGTATTTTCTAAGAACAGGAATGCTCTTGTTAAAGAACAAGCTAAATATTGCCATAACACTGTAACCAAACATAAAATTATATATATAAAAGACAAATATATTATTACCATAATTGCCGTTAGATATGTCGATATGATTACCAGTTTTCGTTAACCAAATTGTTATAGCACAGGCCGATAGAAAGACTATACTTGTTGGCAGAATTGAGAGCTTTAATAAATAGTTTTGCCTCTTTATGAAATAACCAAATCCAAAGAAGGGCATTGCCAGAAGTGCAGAGTCAATGGAAAACAACATGTTATTCCCACCATGGGATAATAACAGAGAATAGCATATTATCAAGATAAAATCAAATAGCCAAACAATCATAGAATTCAAACTTGATGCCAATCTTATCCAAATCAAAGCTATCAAGAACCAAAGAGGCTGACAAGGGATATACCAATATGATGTGTCGTAATTTTCACCAACTAATAGTCCTAAAATTAATTTAATGACATTATAATGCTTGGTAATTGCACACCAAAATACACCTATAAGTGAAAAGCCTATATATGGAATTAACAGTCTCTTGTAAACTAGTTCAGCTTCTTCCTTCAAGGGCCTTAATTTATATAGGTATCCACTAATAATAAAGAATAATGGCATATGAAACTGGTAAATAAAGTTTCTTTCTTCTTGATGCATTGGCAGATGACCAACAACGACTAAGAAAATTGCTAAAAATTTTAAATTATCAATCCAATATAATCTTTTCTCCATATCCATAAGAGACTAGCCAACCGATAGTACAATATTATTCTCAAATTTTAGAAATCATTGCATGAATTAAATCATAGACTTTTCTTCTTTCATCTTTGCGAAGACCTATGAATAATATTAAAAATATACACCATATAAATGATATTATTACATTTAATATAAGCCGTGTTAAGGTTTCATCTCTATAAAAATATGTAATTGACAACGGAAGAGATAAAGATAAGCCAAAGACTATTAATGATGGTATAAGAACACCTACGAAATAGCTTTTAACCTTGAAATTTAGTAATTCTTTTAGTATATAAACTCTATAAATCAGTATAATTAAAGTTGATAGAGTAATAATGACATATGCAGAATAAGCTGGGAAGCCCCAATAGAATGCAATATATGTAATTATAAAGTTCATCCACAACAAACACCCAGTAACAGCTTGCGATTTTCTTAGTTTTCCAGTAGCAAACATAGCCGTTATAGGTGCATTCATTAAACTTAGTAATAACAAATAAAATATATCAATTCTTATAAAAGTAGCAGTATTCTCCGGTGGGTTCACTAACCATAATTTTAAAATTTCATCTAGTTCTACATAAAGAGGCACTGCAACAATTAATAAGAGGAAAAAGGCTATTTTTGATCCATAAATAATAAGAGAGTTGAGGTAGTTTCTATCGTTTGACGCATAAGCCTTAATTATTTGCGGATTTAATGCTGTTGTAAAATTATTGACAAATGTCCTTGTAGCATTTTCAACTTGGTTAGTGACTCCTCTTGCAGCATTGACCCTTACCCCAAAGAACATATTACTGATAACATTAACGCCTTGACCATTTAATGTATCAGCAATAGTAGCAAAGAAATTCCAGCCTGCAAATGATAGCATCTGCTTGTAGAGTTTTTTATCTTTAACATACTTATAATGACATTCTTGATATTTGCATGAACAAAATATAGAATAGAAAATTCTAAGTATTAGAGCTACGAGAACGAGCGCAACTGCCCAACCTATTAAGCGATCTACATCCATAAATTTTAATACATAGATTAAAATTAGTTTGGCGGCAGCCTCAAAAATTGATGTATAAGCGAATATGTCCATTCTCTCATGCGCTATTATAGTTGCAGAGTAAGGAATACTCCATATATTTAGTGCGAAAGTAAATACAGATAACTGAAAAACAATATTCACAGCCAACATTCTACTATCTGTAAAATTCATATGATTGTTGACAAACCACAAACCAACCGTTTCACTCACTATTAGTAAAATTATAATAAGCATAACGTGGATATTCATTGCAGCAGAGAAGACAACTCTTGGATTACCATCATTCTTCCCAAGTTCAAAATTTAAAAATCTCTGCGTGGAGAAAGTAAGTGAACCGCTTATCATCGTAAACATGGCTACAAATCCTCCAACAACATTGTATGTACCGAAATCGTCAACTCCTAAAACTTGGAGAACGACACGTGAAGTATATAACCCCAACAGCATAGTAATAATCGTTCGGGCATACAACAAGATTGTATTCTTTGCCAACCGTTTTTTTGGAGACTCCATTTTTGTTTCCATTTTTACAAGGTTATCCTTTTCACCAATTTATAATACTCTAATTTCTTAAGTCCTTTGTTAAAGCCTCTATATCTTTAATATTTGATTTTCAGTAATATGCGACTTTCACTTGAAATAAATTATTTCTGATTCGTCCTTTATACCTTCTGGTAACAAATAGCATGTAGAATGAGGATTAGTTTTAAAATATTTATCTATTTCAGCCTGTATTTTCCCTGAAAATATTCTTTTCCGATTATGTCCTATGATTTTAGCAGGTGCACCTGCAAGAACCACAGATTCATTTTTCCCATTTAAATTCAAATAATCCTTATCAAGATAAGAGCCATGAGCAACTAAAGAATTGTCAGGTGTTACTGTTCCCTTATTAATATAAGAGTTATTGCCAATCCAATTATATTTTCCAATAGAGATTTTCTTGGACATAGGCTTGATAGTTTGATTAGTCATATCTATTACGTAATGATGATTAGAATCACTGATAATAGTGTTGTAAGTAATTGAACTACCTTCTTCTATAGATATTTGATTTGTACAATCAATATTTACCGATTCTCCAATCCAGACTAAAGATCCAAATTTTAGTTTTCCTTGTTCTGTTATTCTTAATACACAATTTCTTGCAATACTACATAAGCCATTAAACTCAATAGAGCAACCAGCCCTCAGTATTAGCGTAGAATAACGCCCCGGTGTTGTATAAAAGTCTTTTTGTCTTCCTATTTTTATCATACCCCTCTCTACTCTTCCATTGATGATTATATTACCCCCCCTATAAAGTGGAGTCTACCATATATGAAAATTGGAAATTTAATTGCTGTTCGAAATGGCAAAGTTCGAAAATTTACATAAATAGTCTTGGCCACATTAAGATGTGATCTATCAATCCTATTCTCTATTCTAGTAAAAATCTTTTTTAATATAATTTCTATCATATTTAACATAAATCTGGTTGGATAAGACTTCATTAAGATTTTCCATTACGGTAAACGTCTTATTTTCCGCCAAACCACATCTCCCGGCTGTTTTTCAGCCGGTTATGTGGTTTACGCAAAAAAAAATGTTTTTCTAAGTTTTATCTATATTGTGAAATAACAAGGCAGCAATTGCCGCTTGTTATAGGTTCCTTTGCTCAGTATTGTCTTGGACCGTCGATCCCGTCGCACTTTAATCTGATCGGGAGTTAGCTTCTGGACTTTAAATGCAAGTTCCAGTTTGAGTTCATAAACTTGTCATAGTTGGCACCATACTCGGAGCAGAACTCCTTCAGATCCTTAGTCTCACTGCACAGCTGATACAGATCGTAGATTTCCTAATAATTGACTTTTTCTTTCGGCATAACTTTTCTGTTTTAAAGTTGATGCCGCAAAGGTAATATTTTTATGTGCCGGTGTCAAGGCGGAAAATAAGACGTTTACCGGTCGATTTTTTTAATTAAACTTCGTCGTTACATTTATCTTTTGTTGGTAAAGGCTCCAAAAGAGCCTTAGTAATAAATGCCGTAGATATAGAACAAATGCCCTGAAGTTCAACTAATACACATCTTTGCCTTTTAACTATAGCCGTACGGCCAATGACATCCTTGAATGGACCACCAATAACGCGAACCCTATCACCTTTTCGAATTTGCTGCTGCTTTTCTGGGGGAATCACTTGAACGTATGGATTTTCAGCATCACAGATCTTCATAAAACTATCCATCTCACGGTCGGGGACGGTAACTGGATCATTATATCCATGCTCATCCTTGCCCGTAAACCTGTTTCTATAATATCTCACATGCTCTGCCATAGGTGAATTTCCAAACATGAAGTAGTCCAGGTTCTTTCTTGAAGAAAACGCAAAGAGTAGCCCAGGTAAAAGGGGAGCTTTTATCTTTTTGCGCTTTCCATGAACAAGTTTTACAACTTGATGTGTCGCAAAATACACCTTGCTTATTTGAGCAGATAGCAATTCTCTATAAGCATCCTCGTCATGATTATATCTAATTCTTAAGACATACCATTTATCCTTTTTTTCTTCATCGGAATACCTTTTGTTTAGGATATAACTCGAGGTCACCCCAATTGTAGATCTCTCTGTCTTGGGGGGAGGATTGAGGGTAGTCTCTTTCCTTGAAGGTTTTTTCCCGCCTTGTCGGGTTATTTCATCAATCGACGAATTCATACTGGATGTGTATGACTGAAAGTTCCAACGAAAAGCCATTACAGGCACTTACATGCGCCTTAAGGGTGTTGTCGTTTAAGACTTGCCTATTTCAGCACAACATGGAATGCTATCTGTTAGATCTATAGGAGAACGAATCTCCAACCGAGCGTACAAACAGCCATTCAGCCGATGCAAAGGTAAGTTAAATAAATGAGATAGGCAAAGTTTATTAATCTAAAATTACTCTTTTGATTTATTTTTTTGTCATTCTGTCTATATTTGATTGATTAAGAACATATAATAGGCGTATCAAGGTCATCCAAGCAAGAAATAAGCGATTACACGGCTCGTGAAGGCAAATTTGTTTCGTAATTGGCAATATTCATCTTCCCATCATATATTATGAAGCATTGAACGTATTGAGGGTATGGATGCCAGCACATGAGATGTTTGTTTCGGTTGACTACTCACGCGACTTGGGCGACAATCTTGATGTGCTGATGAACAAACTGTTGTAATGATAATTTACTAAAGTTTCGCAAGTGAATATGTATTCATTAAGCGACATTTAAATTGTGCATTTTATACAATTTATGGAACTTTGGATTATCTTCAATAAGTGCGCTAAGCAACTCGCTGGCATCAGCAGATACCAATGCTGCTGTTTCCAGAATGGTATCCAGTATGAGTTCCCATATCTTGTCCGTTACAGACAGCTCTAGAGATTCATCCATAGCATCTACAAAGAGCATACCGATGGTTTCATACGATTCAAATCGCTTCACTGTACAAAGTATGTTGTACTGCATCAAAGTTAGTGTAAAACTAGCAATCTGTGCAGAGAAATGAATCGACTGGCATCTGCCAAGATTCAGAAGAGTCTTGCAATCGCGATATGCACATTCCGTAGCCCAACGCATAGTATAGGATGAAAAGGTATTTATACAATAAGAAACTGCAGTTGTCTGTTGAATCCTGTGAACGTTAAAATTACTTTTTATTCCTTAATTCTCTATCGATAAAAGATGCTCATAATTCGCAAATTCAGCATTGAAGACGAGTTGATTATGAATGTTAAAATTATAATTAAAATGCAATTGTTTGATTATCAGCAAGTTATAATTTTGGTTTCTGATTTTAACCGCAAAAAGTACCAGATTTGTAGCCTTATTCTGTTAACTGCGTAAGGCTACGTACCTATTCGCGCAAGCTTACGAAGTTAACTTCATAAGCTGATGAAGTTAACTTCATTCAAAATGTTGACCTTTTGAGGGGTATTTCCCATGCTTTTTCGGGGGCAGAATGCTTCCCGTACGTTCTAGATGGAGCAAAAGGTCGACACTTTTTCTTTTAACAATTCGCTGATAAGGTTTAAATAGTGTGAATGATTACACCTTGTTTACCAGTCTTCATTTTCATTACCAGCCAAACCATTCTTCAAGCATTCTTCTATCTTGTCCATCACAACATTGGAATAGGCGTGAGACATTACCAATGCTTTACAAGAGGTTTTCTTGTGTGAATCCTTGACAGCAAAAGGGAAGCATGTGTCCAATGTCCATTTTTCATCTGATCGGGTTGGGCGACTTTGATATCCACCAAATGCAGAGACCCAACCTCCACCAATCATCTTGGTAACACTATAGAATGGAACGGTATAAGTAACTCGTACTTTACCATCCTTAATATCACATTTGATAATAGGGGAGATGCTTATGTTATAACGATTTGTTCCTCCTGTATGTTGTGCAATATCAGCGACATATCCCTGTGCAATGATGGTGCCAAGTTCCTTGTCATTGAGTTTGATGACTGAGTTGGCATCATTGAATGTTGCGGTAAACCAATAATTAAGAAGAACATACAACTGTTCCTTACTCTTTCCGGGAGCCTCCATCACTTGGACATAATCAATAGCATTGTTTTTATCTAGTGTAAGTTGACTACCTAAGTTAGTTGCTGCTTCAACCCATTTAACGCCATACTTTTCCTTGGCGTATTTTTCAAGTTCTTCAGCTCTAAGAATTTGAGCATTTACTGTTACAACGGCTGTTAGCATAATCGCTAACGATAATAATAATTTTTTCATGATCTTTACAATTGTCTATACCTTGGAACTATTCCGAGGTTTCTTTAAATGACATTGCAAAGGTATTGTCGGTTTGTGCAGTCTTTCTACACAGACTGATATTTCTTCAAAAATTTCTTTCTCCTTCAGTGGTATTAGTTGTCCCTTTTATTAAGAGTGCTTTGTTAGAGAAAGTTGGACATTATGATTTAATAAGGAGAATCGGATTATTAAATAAGAAATGGGAGCTACAAGTACATACCATTTCTTATTTGATGATTTATATGTTTTGCTCAATATTCTTTATCTCGTTCCAATTTGGTATTGGCAAAATTTTTTTTTAAGAATCGTGTCTTCAAGTTTATCGAATAGCACCCCTCTTGCAGTACTTGTTGTAGTGGCAAATAAAATATGTCAAATAAAAAAGTCCTGTAAGTAAAAGCTTACAGGACTTTGCGGAGAGAGAGGGATTCGAACCCCCGGTACCTCTCGGTACGACGGTTTTCAAGACCGTTGTAATCGACCACTCTACCATCTCTCCAATATTGTGGCCTTGCTTTGTTTCTTAA
>Ga0310695_10003172_pt1 | contig 32859 bp, 31 predicted proteins | sample RumenRJG_04DNA_FD_203882 | JGI IMG/M metagenome (GOLD analysis project Ga0310695, IMG submission 203882) | Bovine rumen microbial communities from Lethbridge, Alberta, Canada - RJG_04 (v2) (version 2) | ecosystem: Host-associated > Mammals > Digestive system > Stomach > Rumen | place: Canada... | reverse complement strand
GGCCGCGTATCCAGCGTGTCGGACAGCGTCCAGCCGACGATCTTGCGGCTGAACCAGTCGATGACGGCAGTCAGATACATATGGCCGTGGTACATTTTGATGTAGGTGATGTCGATGGACCAGATCTGATTTGGGAAAGAAACCTCTTTGTTTCGCAGCAAATACGGGACAATCGCCTCTTTGAAATTGCGTTTGGAGAGATTCGGCTTGGGATAAACCGCGTGGATGCCCATTTCTCGCATATAGGAGCGAACCAGCTTCCGCCCGACGGCGTAGCCCTCGCCATGCAGCTGCGCGGCAATCTTCCGTGTCCCGAGAAACGGCATCGTAGTATGCCAGTAGTCGATTCGGGACATAACGGTCTCCCGGCGCTGCCGAGTTTCCTCGTCCTCCGGCACCGGCTCATAGTAGAGTGTTGAGCGGGTTACGCCCAACAACTCACACTGACGCCGCACCGACAGATCAGAGCTTGTCCGGATCAAATTCCGGGATGGGCTCTCCCGAGAGGCGAAAGCAGTCTTGAAGAAAGTCCCGCTCCAGCGTCAGCTGCCCGATGGTCTTGAGCATCCGGGCAGTCTCCCTGCGCTGAGCAGCTTCTTTCTTCTTTGTCTCCTTCTCCGCCTTGCGGGGATCTTCAAACGCGGCGCTGGCGTTTTCCATGAACTCCTTTTTCCAGTTGCGGACCATGTTGGGGTTCAGGTTGTTTTCAGCGGCGATCTCGCCGAGTTCTTTCTCGCCTTGAAGAACCTCCAGAACTATCTTTGCCTTGTACTGAGCTGTGTATCGTCTGTATCCCATGGTATGTGCTCCTTCCTTGTTTTTTGTATCATACCATGCTCACGCTCTTTTTCTCAACCGTGGTCTGGATCAATGGGACCAGTATAATAGACCGTATTATAACCACTACCTATACGGCAGAAGATCGAATCAAGTTCGACGAATGGCTGAACGAACGTATGACTGAGTATAAAACAATAACACATAAGGTAACTGTTGTGAATTATACAAAGCAGCAGTATGTGGTGTTAGAAAAGACAACAGAGTCACCGGATGTTTGCTCACCGCTGTTTTATTTGTGCGCGGTCGGTGATCAGTCAGCTTCTGAGGCATTTCCATTGCTTGGATCCTGGGCTTTCAACAATATCGCGATTGTACCGGGAGCGAGAGAAGCGGATGGAATGCAGGAATTGTTGTTTTCAGAAGTGAGGTGATTGCACATGGCCAAGGTCAAAGAACTGATGTGGGCTGTTAGAGAACCTCCGGTTTTTCAACTGGCCCGTGCTGAGTTGCCGGATCTTACATCATATCCAGTGAGAGTGTTATATGATGATGGAAAGGAAGAAATAAAAAACCTGCGTTATGCTGACAAACTAGGCTTAAAGCCATACCAAAGGGGGATGCAAACAGCAAAATTCACTTTTGGAGGAGCGACCCTGACATTCTCCGTTAACTACAGTGAGGATAAACTCACTCATATTGAATTGCTGAATGTTGGCAAAACTGAGTATAACGACGGAGATGTGATTGATGATGAGGGCTTCCAAGCGAAAGCTTTTTATGCGCGTGGTGATGAACGCACGGTACCTCTACAATGTTCAAAGCGAGTTAGAACAGGGATGACTAGTGTCCCCATGAGATACGGTTGCTGTAAGACAAGCGTCGTTATTAAGGTGAATGGAGCTTCAGAGTCAAGGTCGAAGGTTGGTGAAAGCAAAGAAGAGGATTTGATCTTCGGTAAAAGAGAAGTTGATCCCCCTAAAGTGATTGCAATTAGCATCTGCCAGGCGCCAATGAAAAGGCGATATCTACTGGGGAAAGTGATCCCAGACCTAAGAGGAGGGGTACTTGATGCTATCTTTGATGACGGAAGCGTACGCCAAGTCCCAATGAACAGCGAAATGGTTGCGAAGGCAAACTCCTTGGACGTTGGGGAAACGCAGATGCGGGTCCACGCCTTTGGGTTTGAAGCAGTATACGATATTTGCATTTTGGAGCCGCGGGCGGTCCAAGTTGCAGTCAAGCAGTTACCCCAAAAGACAGATTATCAAGACAGAGACACCCTTGACCTATCCGGATTGGTGCTCTCAGTCCTGTATAACGATGACTCCATAGACGAAGTAAAAAACCTAAATGTAAGATATGAATTGAGAAAGGGTGAGGAAACAGTACGCCTCAATTATATGGGGATTCCATTTGAAATACCGGTTGTTGTGCGTCCCCGCGAGCATGAGGCCTATCCCATATCCCTGATTATCGCAGAGTTGCCGGATAAAACGACATACTACTGTGGAGAAAAAAACTTTGATCCATCAGGGGGACAGCTTCTCCTGCAAATGAGTGATGGAATTAGGAAACCAGTCCCTTTGTCAGACGCACAAATAAGAGGATTTGATACATCAGTACCATGTGAACTGAATCTGACTGCGATTGTCCAGGAGTGCTCTTGTTGCTTTTCCATCTCCGTTCAAGAGCGCAAAATTGTTAAAATAACGGTAGAGGGCAAACCAAGGCAAACCTACTTTGTGGGTGAAAAGTATAGTTTCGCGGGGCTAGTAGTCTATGCTCAATACAATACAGGCGAAAAAGAAGCGGTGACTGAGTACGAAACGGATAAGACTACCGCAGCTTTGGGCGATACCTGTGTTGCTTTCCTTTATCATGGACACAAAGCGCAAATTCCGGTATTTGTGAAGGAAAAGAGGCTCGTTGCGATCAAAATGCTAAAGGCTCCGAATAAGCGAAAATACATCTGCGGCGAATCAATTGTGTGTGACGGCGGCAAATTCAAAATAACCTATGAGGATGGCCAAGCGGATCTAGTGGTTCTGGAATCGGAATTTTTGAGTACATCTTCCTTTGAGAAACCGGGTGTTCACACGGTGGATGTATCCTACAAAGGTTTGCAAACAGGCTTCGATGTGGAGTACGTTCCGCCGGAAACCATTGGGATAGAGATTATCTCTTTACCCATAACGAAAAATCAGGAAGGGGATCTGTTCGATAGCTCGTCGCTTGAATTGGCTGAACTATTCAGCAATGGTGAAAGAAGGGTATTGCAATCTAATGAGTATGAGCTTTTGACGAATAGGCCGCTTCTTGTTACGGATACAGTCATTGTCGCATCCTATCAGAAGTTTGTTGCTGCGATCCCTATCCATGTTGAGTCGAAACCATCAGAAAAGGAAACTGAATATAAGAATTCAGAACTCATTGCAGAAGGAACAGGGTTGTTTACCCCGTTTTACCCATCAATGGTGCAATTACGATTCCCACGGGAGGGCAACAGAGAATGAAACGAAAGGCTTGTTTGCTGACGTTAATTGCGGCAGCATTGCTTCTTTGCGGATGCAGAGGAAAAAATTTCTTGATGCAGCCTGATGAACCAGCAATCCAGGAACAGGTTGAGATTGACGAGGATGCTACACAGGAAGCCATCACTGCTGAACTCTTCAGAACAGCCAGATATGAATCACGGCATATTATTTTCGAGTATCCTGAGGATGTATTCCAACTGAGCGAAACAATGACAGATGTCGATGGAGAAACCTATCTGGTGTCCTTGACGCCTATGGAGGATAGCAACACTGTGCTGCCGCGCATTGATGTGATGAGTGTTGCTCTGAAAGGTACTATCGACGCGATGAGAGAGGTCGCTACTGATGAAAAGGTTCTCAAAAATTGCTTCGGCGATTTCGCAAAGGAACTGATTAGCGGTTATTATGAGGGGATTGGCCCGAGCATCAGCATTATAAAGACAGAAGCGCATGTAGAGGAAGACGCCATAGACTGCAGCGCGGAACTGAGGACGGTGGAGCACGGCTCGCTGCCGGCACTGCGGGCGTTTGTGAAATTGAATGGGAAGGGAGAGCATGGTCACGCGGCTGTTGTGCTATACCCCGAGTCCATGGATGCTCAAAGCGTTGCGATTCTGGATGAGATAGGACAATCCATTCAATATATCCCATAGCACCAGAATCAATGCGGCACGTTTCTGAAAAAGTGCCGGCGCGATGCTTGTTTCGATGGATTTGAAAGATTTCACTTTTTGAATAGACGTGACATGACAAGACGATTTAGAAAACAAATGAGACCTGTCCACTGGGCTGGACAGGTCTCAATATAAGGGGTGGGTAAGTCCCCGAAAAACCCAGCTGCATAAATCCCAGATGCAGCACATCTCCCGTATCGCTGGGAGTAAGCGGCACCGCGTGTCTTGACGCTATGCTTTATGTACCCAAATTTTTTCCTCCAAAGGTCTTGCTGCTTTTTTATATGCTATTCTTTTTGCGATTATTACAGAAACACAAAAATTTTTCTGAGAGTGCCTGTAAAGGCGAAAGTTTGCCATGCGTGGCAAACTTTTAGCACTGAAGACGTCAGTGATAGAGAAAAAGACTTGTTCGTATAATGTTGTGTAAAGGATTTCGCTTACACAGATACTTTGTGGGACTAAGACGAAATGGAGGCGCAAAGAGTGAAACAAACACAGATGTCATCGGAGCAATTCCGGGCATATCTTAAGACACGGAACTACAAGAAACCGAGAAAGCATCGCAACAAGATTGTGTATGTCTATGAAGACGGCTATGTTACCAGTACCAAAAACGAAGGGCATGGGATCATAAAAGAGAGATTTGACAGCCAAAAGGAGTATGATAGATGGAGTGAGCTGAAGTTACTCGAGCGCGCAGGGGAAATTGGGGAGTTGCGGCGGCAGGTGCCTTTTGAGCTTTTTCCTGCGTTTTCTGACAAAGAAGGCGTTAGGCACCAGGCGGTGAACTACAAAGCAGATTTTACTTACACGGAAAAAGGGACGGAAGTGGTTGAAGATGTGAAAGCATATGATGTTGTCAGGGGGAAGCACCTGACAACAGAGACATTTAATTTGAAGTGGAAAATTCTAAAAGCAAAGTATCCGGATAGGGTATTTCGCTTGTACTAAAAGTAAGGATGGAATCCATGTGAACGGCTTCCATCCTTACATTCTATCATAATCAGCTATGAATCATTTTCTCCTTCAGCGGTCATAACAACGCGAACCGGGATGCCGGCTTGCCTGGCAATTTTTATCATGTGCTTTGTCCCGGGAGACTCCCCATCCCAAAAAGCAACCAACGCATCTGCGTTTCGAAGCATCTCTTCATTACGCATGTAACCTGCAGAGCGCCCGTTCTTTCTCCAATCAGCCGGATAAGGCTGCACAGCCAAACCTCGTTCAAAGGCGTATCTCTTACCTAGAGAATCTGCGCCTTTGGCTTCGCCGCAGAGAATGATAGTAGGCTTTTTGCGGGAGAAGATAATATCACACTTTCTTTCAAGAAGATCATAATCTGTAAAATTCCGAGAGCCAGCGATAATGACAGCAAAACGGTCGTTACTCATGGCATAGCACCTTTCCTATCAAAAAGGCCTTCTTTGGAGCGAAAGTCCATGACCTTTTTGATGCCCTCATAAACCTTATCAGCCCGATCAATGCAACCCTGAATACCCTTTATAATAAGCTTATTTACGGCATTTTCAAGCCTTTCATCTAGAAAAACGGATTCGGCTTGTTTCTTTCTCTCTTCGGCTGTTCCTTTTGCCCCGGTGAGGCCAACAAGTGTTGCTGTTATCTTTGCCTCGATGCTAAGATCACGAAACATATTACTTGTGCTATATTGATTCATTCGTGCCTGAAGATAGGAGCACTCTGCGGGGATCTTCATTGCCAAAGCTTCTAATTCTGTGATTGACAATGAAACGTTGGTGTGCGGGATACCTGACACGAGACGAATATCAACGGATTGATTAACAATGTCAATGAGCGCGTGAAGGCGGGCTGTTTCATTTTTCACCGTTTCTTTGGCGTACGCTTCCAGCTCGTTGATAAGGATCTGCTGCTCGTCAGATACTAATGATGCGTTCTGTCTTTCCTCCATGTGCTGCAGCTCCCTCCATCCAAATGCTTTACCTTCATTTTACGAATAAATACTGCAAAATATTACGACAGGTGTTGGTTCGCTCCCGTGATAAAGAAATAGGGTTGTTCGTATAATGATAGTGTAAGCAGAAATAGCGGCTTGCAGATTTGAGCGAATGATATGGATAGAGGAGGTTTTATTATGCCGCGGTTAAAGTTTCCGGATCAGTTTTACAGGGTGGATGGCCAGAATTGCTTTGTTGAAGTAACAGGGTTTGCCAGTGCGATCGACAAAGTGGCGCTGAATTTTCTGGCGTACGATGCATCCCTACCAAAGGGACAGCGCGAAAAGAATAAGATTTGCATCTATCTTGACCCGTTTGAGGCTAAGGTACTAGCAGGCGATATTCTCTCCGGCAAGCTCGCCGTGCTAGCAACCCAAAATAGGAAAAAGGCAAAAGAAACCGGCAACAAATACCCAGAGAAAGTATACGCAAACCTTGGGGGCACGCCCAGTAATAGAACTGAGAATCTCCCGGCGATTTCCCGACAGTTCCAAGTGCTTCCAGGGGCACAGAAACCTTGGGTTCTGACTGCAATGTCCGGACCGGGCAAGGAGATGGGCAGTGGCCTGATCGCTCCGGACGGACCTCCCACAACAACCATCCGTGTACCGATGGATGATCAGAAGCTTAAAGAATTTGCGTATGCGATCAATATGTGTGTGGACATTTGGGGCATTGCAAAGTTCCTCCCAGCGATTCAACCTGCTGTGGATGCAGCGCGGGAGAGGACGAAGCAACAAATCGCTGACATCGCAGAGATGAACAACAGAGACGCGCCTACAGATGCATTTGCTGGCAACGACGAGGACGAAGGTTTCCCGACGGAATTCCCATATGCAGGATAGAGTAGAGTGATCAGGACCCCGTGGCCTTTCGCCACGGGGTCCTGATAATTTCCGTAGCTGCGGCATAGTATGAGATAGCACATGTTTTGGAGCGAAAAGGATCGGAAAGAGTTAGAGAGGATGGTGAGAACATGAGGACTGCCCCGGCCAGAATCAAGCGTAAACCAAAGATGGAGCAACAATTGCCTGCAGCTGAGGTATGTAAGAGCGGATGCCCATTTTATAAATATGTCGTCTACCCTAGGGTAAAAGGCTGTCACTACCTGCTCTACACAGGTAAAAGGAGATCGTGTGAACTTGGCTGTTGCAGTCTTGAGGAAAGGAAAAAGGAATTTGAAGGATGTAAGGGCAGAATCCCTGATTTTAACACCGCACTGATATGCGATAAAGGTGGGGAGCAAATGGCATGAGGAGTCAGCTTAGGGCTGTATTTGAAACAGCTAACAGCGTCCCTGTCCGGGATGTTCTCGCCTCAAGGATGAAATTGAGCAGGGCAGGGGCTTACTGGGAGGGGCTTTGCCCATTCCACAATGACAAGCATTTGGGTTCATTTAAGGTTAATCCGACAAAGAACAATTGGCGTTGCTACTCCTGTGGGGAAGGAGGAGACAATGTCGAGTTCATCTCAAGATTTGATGAGGTCTCCCCAAGACAGGCGGCACTGAGAATCGCAAAGGAATTCAACCTCCTGAGTGGAAAAGAATTTACCGAGCTTGATGATGACGATGTAACAAAAACTTATAAGCGAAAAACACACTATCGTCCAACAGATAATGCAGTTCGCCCATATGCCCATTGTTCACTCGTCTATGATGCGTTTGCTGCAGCAGCGGGGAAACTGAGTGTTGAGCACGAACAACATGTCCACAACGAGCGGCATATTGACGGATGGGAAGAGGACTTCTTTGAGTGGCCAAACCCCGGAAACGGTGCATTTTGGAGGCGATTTGCAGAGGAACTAATAAAACGCGGGATATTATCGTCCGTAGCATCAGCTGTGCAGTATGTGCCGGGATTTGCATTCAGCATCAAGACTATGCGTCCGTTTTTCGCCAAATACGTTGGAATCGGTATCAAACTGCATGCAGTTGACGGCAGCACGAGCGGGATTCAAGTTCGAGTGGATCATCCTAAACCCGGGGCCTCGAAGTATGTGTTGTTTTCGTCGTCATGGGCAAGCTTCAATGAGAGAGACGATGCTATTGACGGCGCTTGTTACAGTCAGATACCCGATGTTCTCTATCCCAAGAACGGCCCAATCAAGGGAGCGGCTGTGACGGAAGGGAGATATAAAGCGATTCAACTAGCAAAGCTGGGCTATATGGTACTGTCATTGAATGGAGTCAATTGCTGGCAGATGGTTCTGCCTGATTATCTCAATGCAGTAAGAGCGTATAAGCTAAGTGACGTACATATCTACTATGACGCTGATATGACAATGAAAATCGGCGTCGCTAAGGCAGCAATTGCCTTGGAAGCAGCTATCAGAGACGCTGGATTATTACCCTATTTTGTCACATGGAACATAGAATTGGGGAAGGGAATAGACGATATGCTGTTCGCCGGACACAGGGGTGAGCTCCGAATGTGCCGTGGATCGGCAATGACAAGAAAACTGGAAGCGTTCGTTGATGCGGAAAAGAAGAAAAATGCCAGCTGATAATGTTTCCAGCAAGTGCATATATAGTAACAGTCTGAAAGCAGGCTGAAATTTATGACAATACGGAGGAAAAACCATGGAAAGCAATAGCAAGGGATTTCAGGTTGCAGTCTGCGCTGATACTGCGTACGGACCGTATGAGCTGATGCTGCAGGGCAACGCCACACAGGATGCCTTGTACTTTGCGCCTAGCGAAGGAAAGAAGGCTCTTGCTGCGTTCGATATCGGTGTGCGTGACAACGTGTGGACAATGCTTGGCCGTGCGGAAGGCGATATCGACAAATACAACGATCGGCAGGAACTGTCCTTTATGGGGATCAAGTCCTTCGGCTATGCGGCTACAGGCGCGTCAATAGTAAAAAAGGGCCGAATGGTTGCTGTCGCGGGCAAGATCAGTCGCCGCGAGTTCCCGCGCAAAGACGGAACACAGGGAGAGAAAGTCGAGCTTATTGCCGACACAGTTGTGGATCTGGACGAATCGTCGCCGCGGGTTTCTAACATCGTCGGGGTGATGACGATCCATACGGACCAGAATGGCGTGCAGCAGCAGAGTCCCTGTGCCTGCTGCGTGGATGCAACGGTTAAGAAAGTCGGTGAACTGAACCATAGCGAGACTGGAGAGGCGTACGTCAACCTGACTCTCGAAACGGTGGGGTGCATCGATAGAGCGTGGGATCTTGCCAACAAATGCTGGAAGAAGGAAAAGGAATATAAAGAGCATCGCCTGTACGCCACGTTATGGGGAACCTCGGCGGAGAGATTGGTTGAGAAGCTCACAGAGGGAACCCGCGTCTGCGTATCCGGCAAAATGAGCCAGCGTATGTCAAATGATGGGAAGACTGTGTTCTATGGCATGCGCATCTGGCAGCTTTCCCGTTTTCTGAAGCCCAAGAACGATACCAGTGCGCAGCCTGTCGCGGAAGAAGCGCCAGAAAGCGGCGACGGCGCGGAAGAAACGCCGGCTACGGCACCTGCACAGCCCGCTCCGCAGAAGCGCACCCGCAAGGCGGCAGCCAAAAAGCCTGAGCCACAGCCTGCACCGGAGCCGACGGCGGAGGAGTACCCCTCTGGTGGATCGTCCGATGGTGGCAATGGTGAAGACGAGGAACTTGAACTTCCGTTCTGACGAAAAAGATCCGTTGCTATGTAATCTGAGAGAGAAGCCCGCAGAGTTTGCTCTGCGGGCTTACACCGTATCTGAACAGGAACTGAGAACCTAGGACAATTGTACGATGGTTCCAATTTGCCTTCCAGCACCCTATCCGACTGACAACTCAGGTGCAGAATGTAAGCTAATGGATGGGAGAAACTTCTGTTTAGAGGAGCAGCTGCCAGGGCTGTTAGAAAGCTGAGTATCTATTTGGGAGCAGAGATAGACCGCCAAGTCCCACATACGCAATCCGTCAAAGTCCTTGATTGATGAACCATAAAGCAGAGTTTGCCGGCCGGCGGGAGAAGTTAAAACTACCTCATAGAAATCTCGGTCAATTTTGATGCTGGCACATGAATGCCGATAGGTTATTTGTGCTATAAGTATCGTCTCTTCAGCAATACTCGGATCGGACATGAGTGCATTTCGCGCTTTTTTTAGCACTGAAATGACAGTAGAGGATAGTGATCCGAAACTTGAGAAAATCAATACAGAAGCCTGTTGCGAGAGCTTACGCAAGGCAGCTGATTCTGCTAACGGAATGTATGGATGCACGAGTGCTCCTCCTAACTCTTTGGTAATCGAAGTTATTATATGCAGATAGTTGAAAATATACCGTGAATAGCAAAGAAGTTCCGCTCCAAAGAGCGGGACTTACGCTCAGTATCCATGACTTTGCAGCGGCGATACCTTTTCCCGGAAGGTACAACGCGCGTAACGGGATCGAAACCGTGCCAAGTACCGCGCTGAATAAGGTTTCTGCGCCGTTGCTCCTTCTTTGAGAGCTTTTCAAGCGGAATGAATTTGTCCATGTCTTTACCTCCCTTGGACTGTTCTTGACAGATTATATGCAATATAGGGAGAATTATCAGTGGTTGAAAAGCTTCCAGTCAACAAGAGGGGAGTGAAACCATATGATTTTTGCGCAAAGCTGAGAAGCACTGACAGGTCCGAAGACGTGAGAGTCACGGGAGTTGTTGCGGTTGTCACCCATCATGAAATATTCATCTTCACCGAGAGTGACTTCATCCATATCATAGCAAATGAATCCGCCATTCACATAAGGTTCTTCCACAGCCTCGCCGTTTATAATAAGAAGACCATTCTGCACAGCAATGGTATCGCCTGGTAGTCCCATTAATCTCTTTATGAGTATGGTTCTTCCAGAATGCGCATCTATCAGTGGCAGCAGGGGATTGAAACAGGTTTCACGGATCCCGGATTCATAGAAAGTGACGATATCACCACGTTGCAGATTAGAGAGATCATAGGTCCCGATACACCATGTGCCACGGTTCATAGTAGGGTACATGGAGTAGGTGGGAACCGTAGAGAATACTAGATTGTTGAGAATGAAAGCAAACAAGACGATCACGACAACCAGCCATTGAAGATTAGATACCAGCCTAAATGAGCGAAATGACATGATTTTCCCGCTTTCACAAACTTTTGCAACAGGAGTCTTAGGATGCTGAGTCATTGAGACCACCTCCAATCTTTGAACTGATTGCGTGAGAAACATGTAATATGAGGGAATCAGTAGCAATAATGCTAAGAGCATAGACATTTCCTACCATGACAAACCCCAAAACTGCACATCCAAGCACAGCAGCAAACGCATGGTTAAGGCGATAACCGGTCAGATAGAGCATAAAATAGCAAAAAACAGCACGCAAATCTGTGAATAGAGGGAAGAGAAATTTTTGACCACCAAGTACGGCTATGATGAGACCGGCGGTTGTACATTTTAAGATGAGGATGAAGGCCTGATAAAGAGACATATTGGTCGCTCCCTTTCATGAACTAAAAGAAAACAGAATATAGTAACCTCTATTCGCATTTTACGCTCAGCTCTTTTGAATTATCACAGGATGAAAGAGATCCTTATATCAAGCATTCTTGAAGCATAAAACAAGGGGAAGGGAGCGTGAAATAAGATGGGAAGACATGATAACCTTGCTTCACAAGGACTTTTTAATTATGCACCGGAAACGAAGGAAAACGGAGCATTGACAGCCTATCGAGAAGGAACTGAAATCACTAAGGTTGTTCGAGTATTGAATGAAGTATATCGCAACAGCGAAACTGGTTTCCGAGTGCTCCAAGTAGAGGAAAATGACCGCATATTTACCATGAAAGGCGTTTTCCCAACAGAAATAAACCTAAATGGCTACTATGAGGTGGTTGGAAAGGTCTGGAGCAGGGATGGGGAGAAGCAATTGGACGTTTCCACGTATCATTCGGCAGTACCAACTGATCGAGACGGAATAGTAAATGTTCTTAAGACGCTGCACGGTTTGGATACAAGAGCAGAAAAATTGTACAGTGTCTGTGGGAATTCAGTGATCGAACAGATTAAGACAGATCCAGATGGCGTGGCGCAGAAAATGAAGGGGCTTGGCATCGGAAAACAGTCTGTTCTCGCTTGGAGAGAACAGCTTTTGAAGTCCAACAATGCTGAGGAGGCTCTATCTGTGCTGCTTGGCTACGGTATCAAGCCGGGAAAAGCAAAACAGTTGTTGGATGCCCATGGGACAGAAATAGCCAGCCAGGTTAAGCGAAATCCATATCTGCTGATGAAGTATCTTGATGGGCTATCATTTATCGAATGCGATGAGATCGCGTTGAAAAGCGGTTATGCCATGGACGGTATTGATCGAGTGCAGGAGGCTGTACGTTACGGACTGAAACAGGTCACGTTGGGATTCGGACATACCTGTGCGACAAAAGATCAATTCGTGGCCGCTAGCAGGCATTTTGCCGGGCACCCCATCCCCATAGATACAGCAAAAAGAATCTTGAATGATGTCGGCAAAAACGGAGAACACAAGATAGTTGTCTATATGCTGGGAAAGAATCGGATCGAAATCGATACCGAACAGTTGTCAAGCGCAGTCCGCGCGCATGCGCGGCGGCGGTCGACCTTTGCTTACCCAATTTATAAGTGCCCGAATGATGTTCTTTCTATGGCGGTGAATAACCTTCTGACTTCCGGCTCAATAGTGAGAGAGCAAGTCAATGGGATATCGTACTACAGACTTTCCGAGTATGCGATATATGAAACCAATATCGCTGAATCCATTATCCAAATCTTAAAAACAAAAACTGAGGTGTTCGAGAAGCAGATGGTGGAAAGTATGATTGACACAGTCATACATGAGATGGAGGAAAAAGAGGGAAGGAAAATCATTCTTGAAGCAAAGCAGCAAGAGGCAGTTAAGACGATCTGTTCCAGAATGGGAGGAATATTTCTTCTGACCGGCCCTGCTGGATCGGGAAAAACATTCGTTTTGAGGATTATAATTGATGTGTTGAGCAGGCTGTATGGCTGCTGCAACAGGAAATGCAATCCTCAGATTCTAGCGCCTACTGGCAAAGCTGCTAAAGTGGCTGAAGAAGTGACGAAGATCCCCGCATCAACAATCCATCGCTTTATCGGACGCGCAACTGAAGGTGCAGTAGCACTCAAGGTAGCTGATTTTTTCATTATTGACGAGTTCTCCATGGTCGATGAGGAGCTTTTCTCGCATATGATAGAGCGTGTTCCGCCATCGTCAAAGGTCCTTATCTTAGGCGATACAGAGCAGCTGCCGAGCATAGGCGCCGGAGCGTGTCTACGTGACTTGATGGAATCCGGCGTAATACCTTGTATCCAGCTGGATGTTGTCAAACGCCAATCGTCACTGTCAGGAATTCTTGTGAACGCAAATCGTGTCATTCATGGAGAGACGATACAAACAGAACGGGTGAATCAAGATAGTGATAGGGATAACGCATACTTTGTGCCGGAAGAGAATGCAGTTTTTGCTCGCGATAAAATCGTCGCATTGGTAAAAAAAGCGGGATTGAGCAGGCTTCATGCGGAGCAACTGCAGGTCCTTTGCCCTAAGAGAATTGGAGAAACGGGCACGAACACGTTGAACTACATCATCCAGCAATCCCTTAACCCGTATAGGCCTGGACCGGATAGCTTGGCAGGCGGAGCAGACAGGGTTCCTACGCATATTGAAATCGCTTACCACGATGCATCAGGACGGCAAATAACGGATATTCTTTGCCTTCATGTAAGAGATAGAGTCATCCACATAAAAAATGACTATGATATGGCGTGGTATAGGCAAAATTCAGTGGGGGAACTGGCAATGACAGGTCGCCTTGGAGTCATGAACGGAGAAACAGGTGTGATATCGCGTATCTACATGGCACAAGTAGGAACTGAACTGGTGCAACGGGTCGTTGTTAAATACGGGGATGAATACGTATACTATGACGGGGAGAAAAAGAGCGAGCTGATGTTAGCTTATGCGATTACTATCCATAAGGCGCAAGGTTCACAGTGGCCAATTGTGCTGTGCCCAATTCTAAAAGCTGATAATATGATGCTGAATCGGCAGTTGATCTACACCATGCTGACGCGGGCACAGAGCACCTTTTTCCTTGTTGGCAGCAAGCAGGCAGTAGCTACAGGTGTTGAACGTGTAAACGCGCAGAATAGGCGCACCATGCTAAAAGAGAGCATATACGCTGCAATGAAAAAAGCAGATAGACAAATATGACACGGATGAGAAGCCCGCAGACCTGCGGGCTTTTTTTTCGCAATCTGTGACTACCCTCCCTCAAATCCAATCATATGCGCTGTTCGTTTACAAAATTTGCACGTTGTCAGCGGCTTGATTCAATTTCTAGGTGCAAAGACGCTTAAAATCAGGAGAACGGATTTGCAGACAAGACTATTAGCAACTGGGAATTCAGCTATTTCAGGCAGCTAATCTACCCAAACAAAACCGAAGCAAAACCGAAACATGACCCAAACAAAACCGAAACTATGAAAAGAAAAAGCCGGAAAGACAAAAAGTGGGGAGAGGGAGGACAAATTGTCAACTGTAAATCCAGGCGACAACCCCACAGACATGCGCGGTCTCCAAAAACTCATTCAGATGTGTGACCACAATATGGGAGACCGCTATGATACGGGACACTGACATTTTAATAAAGAATCGTTAAACAGAGATCAGGCATTTTCTAAAAGGTAAAGTCAGATGCAATCTTTGTAAACGAGAAGGCATTCTGAGGTAACTGCAATAATAATAGTGTAGATGTGCGATGGAGTGATCATAAGGCAACAAGGCGGCGGTAATTGGAATGAAGAAGAAAGGTGATCTCCGCTCCCTTCGCCTCCGCGTCGTTTTTCATCGTTTTTCGTCGCCCATTCAATATGAAAATAGAGGCCGCTTCACGCGACCTCTATACGGATGGAGCTTGATAACTGTACTTCTGTTAGTTTAGCTTGCTTTCCTGGCGTTTCTCTTCTGTGTCATCAAACCGGGGTTGGCCAGCTGAGTACACGCCGTTTCATACCATCCAAATCCAGTACGCCAAGAGCAAAACCTTTGCGTACCAGTTCCTCCGGAACGAACTCGTCGTATTTCTCGAACACAGGATTCTCTTTCGGATATACCAATTCCAAAGCATCAAAGCCTTTTGTTGCTTCCTCTGTGGTTATCGCATAGAACTCCGATTCCCCAACGTCCATTGTAAACTGCATGAAGTACGGTCGAGAGGAACTCAGACCCTTTAGGCCAAGTCTCTTTCCACAGCGGATCTTCAAAAACCGCTCTAGTGCGAGAAAAGCATAACTGCCAAGCCAGGGAAACAACGCCCACATCTTTCCGCCGAGATGAATAAGCGGGTGCTCTGCCATGTCGGACTTTTGAAAATTCTCCCGTGCGTCCTGCAGCCTGCAAACGGCATGCGGCATCAGGTACGGATAGCTTATCTGTTCAGCAAGGACCCCGTGCATACGCTCCAGAATACGGGTGTGTATATCGCCGGCACAATCTCCAAAATAAGCAGGGATGTTTCCCTTGACCAGTGTGCAATAGACTTCGTGTTTCTTGTGATCAACATCCTCCACCACCCAGACTCGGCCTGCGATAGCAATTTTATCTCCAATGGGAGGCGGTTTGGCAATGGTACCGAGTTCTTCCGAACCGGAGCGTACGGAGTATTCGACATTCTCCTGAAAAACCGCGTAAAACTTGTAGTTGCTGACAACCCGTTCACCGGAAAGACCAATAATTAGCCCGCCGTTTTCTGTGCGGCTGATGTGGTCTATCTCCAACAGGTGCCGTAGCAGCATACGATAGTCGTCCTGCGTGATACGATGAAAACAATTTAGTGTCAGAACCCGAGAGGCAAGTTCGCCGGGAGTCATTTCCCCGCAGGAAGCGAGTGTACTCATCGTCTGGTGATAAAGCAGGCTGTAAGGGAGTCGATCTGTTCTCGGCGGCTCAACAAAACGTTCCTCTATATATAACTGCACCAGTGCGATCCCCTGTATGAGATACCAGGGAATCATGTCAGGCAGCATAGCTCGCGGCTCGGGATGCTCCTCTCGCATGACAAACCACATTTCCGATGGGTCACCCCGTCGTCCTGTTCTTCCCATGCGCTGCAAAAAGCCGGATACCGTAAATGGAGCGTCGATTTGAAATGCCCGCTCTAAGCGACCAATATCGATGCCGAGCTCCAGAGTTGCAGTTGCGCAGACTGACATGAGGGAGTCATCGTCTTTCATTTCCTCCTCAGCGCTCTCCCGATAGGAAGCAGAGAGGTTTCCGTGATGGATGAGGAAGCGGTCTGGCTCATGGTTTACCTCGCAATACTGACGCAGATTCTGACAGACCGCCTCACATTCCTCACGGGAGTTGGTGAATACGAGACATTTCTTCCCACGAGTGTGCTCAAAAATGTATCCTATCCCCGGATCAGCTGCCTTTGGCGTAGTATCTGTGGCGGCTTCCAAAATCGGTGTATCGACGGCGACGGTCTTTCCCTCATCGGCCTGCGGTGGCGTGTTAAAGAAGTGTTCCATGCTCAGCCGCCAAACCTCTTTGCCGCCCTCAGAGTTTGGGATAACTGTCCCCCTGTTGCTACCTGCGCCGAGAAAACGCCCGGCAGCTTCAGGATCCCCAATCGTTGCGGACAAGCCAACACGCCGCGGATTGCAGCCAGCGAGCTTACAGAGACGCTCAATCAGGCAGAAGGTCTGCATTCCTCTGTCGCCTCGCAGGAGTGAATGTACCTCATCGATGACAATAAAGCGCAAATCACCAAACAGCGATGGTACCTCCATGTGTTTATTAATGAGCAGCGATTCCAGGGATTCAGGGGTAATCTGCAATATCCCGGAGGGCTTTTTCAGGAGTTTTCGCTTGCTTGACTGCGATGCGTCGCCATGCCATTTCGTTACAGTAATGTCCGCCTCCTCACAAAGCTCATTCAAACGCCCAAATTGGTCGTTAATCAGTGCCTTGAGCGGAGCAATGTAGAGTACCCCCACACTGCGAGAGGGCTCCTCGTCCAATAACGTCAGAATTGGGAAAAACGCCGCTTCTGTCTTTCCAGATGCCGTGGATGCTGTCAGCAGAACATTGGCATCGGAGCCAAAGATGGCTTTGCCCGCCGCATTCTGAACGCCGCGCAGCATCTGCCAGCCGGAGCGGTAGATATAGTCCTGAATAAAAGGGGCGTATCGGTAGAAAACATCCATTATCGTTGCCTCAAATCGTGAACTCGGCAAAGCTGCCGTCTGCGTAGTCTGATACCGCATCGGACTTAGCATAAGAGAAATCTTCTGACTGCAGCAATTCTTCCAGAGTCATGGACGGGTTCTGATACAGCAGGTCCAGCAACTCAATGAAATCACGGATCACCTCACGTGGCGTGATGTTCTGGTCCGCACCAATGCGTCCATATTCGATCTTCAAAAACGCCACCAATTCCTCAGTGCCTACATTTCGCTCGTAACTGTATAGCCCAGCATGCATCCCGGCGAGCTTTTCACACAGCACCAGCATTTCCTCAGCAGTCAATGGCTCCAGACGGATGACGGGAGCAAGTAGATCCCGTGAACCCGGCCTTGAGAACTTGCCCTCAGCCAGACGGGAGCGTAGTGCTTCATAGCTGTAGACGCCGCGCCGCTTGTCTTCGATCGCCTGAGGTGTGGACCCCATAATGATGCCAAGATACTTTGCTTTCCCCTGTAGGGTGTCATTGTACATGGTGAGCAGCTTTTCATAATTGTATTGCCGCGTAATGGCGTTTGGGATCTTGTAGAGGTTGACCAGCTCATCGATGAGAATCAGCATTCCCGTGTAACCAGCCATGCGGAAAAAGGCAGCAAAAATCTTCAGGTAATCATACCAGTCATCGTCTGTAATGATGATGCTGACACCTAAATCCTCCTTCGCCTCACGCTTTGTTGTGTACTCAGCGCGAAACCAACGCACGACTTTTGCTTTTGCCTCGTCATCGCCATCTACATAGGCGTGATAGTAAGTGGAAAGCAGCTTAGCAAACTCAAAACCATGCACCAACTCGCTGACAGCGGAAGTGACGGCATATATTTTCTGATCCACAGCCTTTGTAAGCGCTGCATCACCGGCTGCGAGCCCTGCTTCCTGCGCTGCTTCACTCTGGACACTGCTGATCCAACGATCCAGCACCAGAGTCAAGGCGCCGCCTTCCGGCTTTGTTTTTGTCGAGAGGTTGCCGATCAACTCTCGGTAGGTAGCCAGTCCCTGACCTCTGGTGCCTTGCAGCCTTCGCTCGGGGGAAAGATCCGCATCCGCGACGATAAAGCCACGATCCATTACATAATTTCGGATAGTCTGCAGCAGAAAACTTTTGCCGCTGCCGTATTTCCCGACGATGAAACGGAAAGATGCACCACCTTCAGCGATGATGTCAACATCATGCAGCAGCGCCTCAATCTCATTCTTGCGCCCTACGGCGATGTAGGGAAGGCCAATGCGTGGCACAACTCCACCCTTTAGAGAGTTCAGCACCGTCTGTGAGATCCGTTTTGGTACCTTTCTGTTTTCTTCATTCATCAGCATTTCCCCCAAGAATTTGCTCTAAATCCTCACGGTAGTCCTCCACGATGAAAATCGTGGAACCGTCACATTCCAAGCATGTATCGCCGATCTCGTCAAATAAGGCTTCATTAATGGCATCTGCTACGATAGAAGGCATCAGGTGGTTTGACGCGAGCAGGTCCTTTGCGGATTCCCCGTGGAGCAGAGCTGCCACGATCTGTGTTTGAAGCGCATTGAGAATGGAAACGGACGCCATAGATGCCATAGGGTTTTCTGCAGGGGCGGCGTACGATTCCTGCTCGCTGATTTCAGCCAACTCGATTCGTTCCTCTTCGGTCAGCAGGCTGTCTCGAGTCGTTGATGCGTCACGTCGAATCTTGTCAAGACCGGATAGGTCAATGATAAGCTTAGGCCGCATCGCTTCCAGCTGCGCCTCTCGGTCAGAGGCGATAACCGCCGAAACATAGGCGCCGGCCCATGCTTCCCCTGCCTTTTCGCGGAGATGGTGACCGGTTTTCAGGTATATCCTGAGCTGGCGATCCGTTTCATGCATAAGGGCGCGGAGTTTATCCCTATCAAAATACAACCCGTCAAACCGCGCTTCATGCCAAACCCCGTTTCGACAGCGATAGCTGTGGCACTCGTTTAGTATATAATTGGTATCTGGTGACTTGCTCTGATCCCAAACCACCGCATTGGATAAGGGGTGCCAGGCGAACAGCTTTTGCTCCCCAAACACCGTGGTAAACAGTCCATCTGCTGCCGCAGCACGCCAAACCTCCGAGAATAGGTGCTTTCCTCGTTCTGGATATTTGTTTATGACCGGAGACACAGCAGCTTTCTGATCCGAAAAAGTACAAAGAGCAGAAAAAACTGCTTCGTCAGTATGCTTTGCAGGGGATTTCAGTGCCGCAAGCGCCTGATCCCTTGAGAGCATAGACGGGTCAGCGCATAATAGAGCTGTTTCTACGGGGAGGGAATGAAGCACGATGAACTCCAGCATCCACCGGCGCAAATATTTTCGGATTTCGGGATCCCCAATGCCTGTGTTCAAGAAACTTGCCTCAAACTCCTGCATCTTGAGCAGCGATTCCTCCGGCGAATCCACGCCGATCCCATTCAGCAATTCGTATAGATACACATACGCGAATGAAGCTGCAATAGGCTGGTAGTCACCGCGCCTCACGTGAGTGCGCCAAGTGAAGTAGCCCCGGAGTTGACGGATGGTCATATCGTGATAAGTGGGGAAGTAGTGCCTCCAATCACCAGACCATGGTTTATCATCTTCGTAGTGCTCCATGAGCTTGCCCTGATGATAGAAGTTTTTACATTTCATCTGGAACGAGCCTGAACGAAACTCATAGAGTTGGAGCATATCGCGGATGATCGAGGGGATCTCGTTATCTGCTATCGGTTGGCGTTCCCCGGCTACGGGCAGCATGGAAGCACGTATGATAGGGATATTTGCCAGAGGCTTATCTTCCAGAACAATGGTAAAAACGCTCTGGGTATTCGGATTGATTGCTCGGTCCAGGAGCTGGCATACCATTTCCGAATCAGTACAGCTATCCAAAATAACGCCAACCCAGTTGTTGCCTTTCATTCTAAAAGGCGTCGTCAAATACGGAACAGACAGCTCGTCAGGACTAAGCATTCCGCATTTGATGTCACATCGCTCGATTTGTGTGCCAGTATCATAGTCCCATTGCCGCATCAAAATGACAACCGGTTTTCCAGTATTTGGGTCGTTAAGAACAGAAAAACCGGGAGTGTCAGACCACTTATGCTGTTCATGTATATGAAATTTTTCTTCGGCATACGCCGTCAGATCTGACAGTTCCACATTTTCCCCTTCTTAGCAACATATTACATTATCACGCTATAGCGAGCAATTGATTTTGCGAAAACGAGGGCTTTTGCAAAATAAGCTATGAAAAAAGGCGAGGTTAGGAGTCCAAAAGGGTTTCCTATTCTCGTCTTTTTGCGTAAAGGTGAATCGTAACAAACAACTTCACAGAACAAAATCATTATAGAACTAATGGGTGAGACAGTTGAGTGAATTGCGCAAAAGGGAAATCAAATCTGCCTATGATGGGCAAATTGCTGTGAGCAGAAAGTATGTTACTAGCATTAGCGTATAAGCTTTGATTGTATTAATCTCAGCAAACTGGTTCAGCTTATTAAAACGCCGAAAAGGCAACAAAGAAAAAGAATACCTCCGCGACGACGAACATTGGACGGAGCGAAACTATGCATGTCAACTATCTGATTCTTGCCCATACGGCGAAGCTCAGGGGTACTGCATTGCTTCGCAAAATGTATCTGCATCTGTCTGGATTTTCGCAAGGCCTCTACATGAATAATTATCGGGGACAGCCATACTTTGATCGATCCCATGTCAAGGTAGTTAGATAGCTTGATTCTCTTTGATCCGGCAGACATAGACCTGCTCAGAGGAATCATCGGTCAATTGTGATCCATGAAAGTCGCCATATACCTGCTCGATGGAAAATCCATTACTCTGCAGCAACCATCGCATCTCCATGGGGAAATAGCACCTAGAGTCTAATTCGATCCATTGTGTTTCCTCTAACTGCTCTACGCGCCATTTTGCACAAAGCACCTGATTGATTCTGTCGTAATGCAAGGACTCATAGATGTTTCCCTTACGATGATTCTGAAGCGTGAAATGACGAAGCAGCCGTTCCTTGCCCTCATTCTCCGCAATTCGATGAATCTTTGGATGAAATACATCAAAAACAAAGTATCCGGCGGGTTCAAGGCAGGATGTGATGGCAGAAAAAGCGCGCACTTCATCCTCTAGAGAATAGAAATATTGCAGAGAGTGAAATGGCATAATGACTATATTGTATAATTTAGATGGCTGAAAATGTAGCAGATCCGCTTTGCAGAAAGATACATCCAGTCCTGATTTCGCTGCTTTTTGCTTTGCGCTATCAATCATCGAAGCGGATCGGTCAATGCCCGAAATGTCGACACCCGCCGCTTTGAGGGGTATCGTCACTCGTCCGTTCCCACAGCATACTTCAAGAACGCGCCCTCCCTTTTGAAGGCAGAAATCGCGATAAAATCGAATATCATCCACTCGCTTCGCGTTCGAGGCATCGTAAAAAGAGGCAGTATACATAAGTTCGCTCACTTCAAACACGGCGTGCCTCCATACCATAATCAAAGATTGTCCTTGAAAAAACACTGCAAACGCTGAAATGCTAAATCTTCGTCGCCACCCATGATGTGAATGGTGACTACTGATCCGGTCACAGCCCCTAGGCTCATTAACTGAAAGATACTCCTTGCGCTTACTGTCTGGGTACCCAGCGTAACGGTTATTTGAGCGTTCAACTGCTTCGCTAGTTCCACCAAGGCCTTGCTGGGACGGCCGTGAAGCCCCAAAGGATCAGCAATTTTGTGTTGAAACTGTTTCACCCCTTCGTTCCATTCCTTCCCTGCAATTGAATCAATCTTACACAACTTCTGGCGCGTTCGTTGGTCTGAGATAGCCGGACTAGGTTGGTAAACGCCTGATTGCGGATATTATCATCCAATGGCACCTTTCCGGATAAATCGTACAGCAACAACTGTGCCTCAACATTGCTTTGCAGCACGGGAGAAACCAGCAGACTCACTGCGTTGGGGACATCCTGCCGGAAATTACCGCCTGGCAGCATTTCGCGCACGATAGACAGACATATTCTGGCATCCTTCAGAAAGCTATCCCTATGCCGGTTCAGGATATCAACTTCCATCGCGTCCGCAATCTCATCGTTCTTCGCGCAGCCCAATCCATTGCGATATGCTTGGACAACGTAAATCATTGCTTCGACCACATCACTTTTTGCCGCTTTTTCCATCCATTGTAGGGCCTGTGGCAGATCGGGCTGGTCACCCGAACTCAAATAGATTGCAAGATGATATTGCGCCCAGGCTACATTCTGCTTTGCGGCTTTCTGATACCAATACATTGCCCTTTCGTGATCCTGTTCAGCACGTTGCCCAGTACAATAGGCGTTTCCAAGCCAGAATTGTGCCAACGGATGTCCGTTCTCGCCGGCCATGGTGTACCAATAGATTGCACGTTTATCATCTTGGGCAGTAAAATGGCCGTTCCAATATAATTCGCCGAGGGTGAATTGGGCGGTGCGCCTAATCACATGAGTCTCATCGTCGTCCGTTGCTGGCAGGGTCGCGAGATCCAGTAAAATATCGAACGCATTTCCAGGATCTTGAGTTTCCTCCGCTTCATCCAATAAGAAAAAGGCTCTATCAAGCTGTGTTTGCAAGACCTTTTGCCGCTCTGTGGCTTCCTTCTCCGGAGTGTTCATAATGATATAACACCTTGAGTGATCATCCGTTCAATGAATTCGGTAACATCCTCTAGAATATCCTCTTGTGCGACCTCATACTGTTCGGTGAGCTTCATCAGAATCTGAGGGATTGGAATCTCCTGACGTAGCAGGTTGAAAATGTCCATTCCGGTATCATTCAATTCCATTGTTTCGCCCGTTTCAGGATTGTATGCCATTAACACATTGCCTAGGGTACGAGATTTAAGATTATTATTGAATTGGTAAGACTCAATCAAGGAAAGGTCAATCGCCATAATTATTCCTCCTTTTGCAGCAGCTCTCTTGCTTGTTGAATGCGTTCTAAGACTGTCATGGTATGCGTCCATGAAGAATACCCGCCATCTATATGCGCTGCCTTCCAGACACCCCGAATCGTGTTAAATGCATTTGGCCACGCGGCATAAGCTCCGTTCACAGTGACAAGATCATCACTCTTTCCTGGCACGAGCAATACAACTAATTCAAGGGAATCTATTTGGAAATGGAGGGCAAGCCCTGTAGCCGTCCTTTCCACAGCCTTCAATTCAGGCATTCGTCCTCCGGTTGAAAGAAAAATAGCGTCGATTATATTTGGAAGAGTGTTCCATATGGGATCCATACCAGTGTCATACAAATTGGGCCACACAATGTGGACAGGTCCATTCCTAGGTAGAGACAGAGGCTGTGAGAAGAGTCTTGTATGGGCAACGTAAAGACGGCAGTATAGAAATGCCTCTCTGATATGTCTCATTTCCTCTGGGGTATGTGCTGCCAATTTTTCCAGTATTACTGTGCCATGAAAACCGGATACCTTCAATTCCTTAAGCCTCTCACCGGACAAATAGAATGGTTCGGTGATTACCAAATCAGATTCATCTCCCGAAAGAGGCTGGTTGATATGCAGGGATGCGACACCGTCCGCGAAAGCCAACGCCATCTTGTATAGATCCATATGAGCACCGTCGCCCAACAGCAATACGTTTGACATATTTATGATCCAACTCACCCGGCGATGTATTCCCACATCATTCGCCGGGCCCATTTTTCCAGATCTTCCGGCGGTAGATCCCGGGTGCCCATCACGCAGTGGTCGGCCCACTCATCCTTCTCATACCAATAGGGATCATCCATGACAATGCCAAATTGTTCCGGGTTTGAATACAGAGGAAGGCCGGGATACACCTTGATCAGATTATACGTGATGACGGTGGGCTGCGCCTTTCTGACAAAATCGATGATATGCTCCAAATCCTTGGGAGTATCATTCGGGGCCCCGAGGATAAAGGATGCGTGGAACTCTAAGCCGTGACGCTTGAGAATATCCAACTTGGACAGCACGCTTTCCTCATCCATCTGCTTGTTCAGTAGACTCGAGGACTGTGCATTCACCGTTTCGATGCCCACGAAAACCCTATAGGCACCGATTTCCTTCAGCATGGCAGCTTTATAATTATTGATGTCCCTGATCCGGATATTGGAGGTGAAGCGGATATGCATATTCCGCCTTTGGATTTCCGCAGCAAACTCGGCTAAACGTTGATCTGAAAAGGCAAAGGTGTCGTCAGAGAAGAAGAAACTGTCAAAGCCCATCTGCTGTAATTCCTGTATCTCATCGCAGAATCGTTGAACGGAGAACAGTCGAAAACACTCATAGCGTGTCTTAATGCAAAAAAGGCAGTTTCCAGGACAACCCCTGGAAGAGCGCACAATGGTCTCCGAATCTCTGAGCAAGTATTTATCAATATCATACAGACGCCGGTCAGGCATGGGAAGGGAATCCAAGTCATACTTTAACTGACGAATCTCGTCGGTGCATATGATTTTGCTACCACACCGAAAAGCGATGTTGGGAATGTCGATCAATTCAGTATCTCCACCGTCGATTGCCTCAACAATAGCAGGAAACGCATAATCGTCGTCATATCTGACAATAAAATCCAATTGAGGGTTTCTCTGCATGGTCACCTCAGGAATAAAGGATGGGATTTCACCCCGCATCGCAACAAACGGGCTGGAATTCCATATTTCTTTAAGGAGTGGGATCAGTTTGACGCTGGTACAGTGCGTCTCCGGACTGTCATCAATCAACACGATATCCGGCATTTGCTCTCCTCGAAGGGCGTTCTCCGCGTGGTCGATATCAATACGATTGATTTTCATATCGAACAGAGAAACCGTGTGGCCGGCGTTTTTCAGTATGCGGGAAAGAATACATAGTTCAAGGGAGGGAAGCGTCAGATATTCCATGACCCGCTTTGGAAAACTGGGGGCAACAAGCAAAATGCGCATGGTTAATTTCCTCCTTCCCAAGGATGTCCGCCAATCTGCTTTTATTGATATTGCCTACTTCATGGAACGACAGATTGCAACGGGAAACCGAGCCGTCTGGGGCGATTGAAAGGGTGTATCCACAATGACATTGGTTCATTTCGCAAAGCCTTTTACTATCCGCAGGAGTAATCCGACCCTGGGCAGTTGCTTCTAGAATCGCGTTGGTCAGGGTTACATCGTGAAATAGCGTATGGGGATGTTCCTTAATGTGCGTAAAGCACTGCAACGCAAAGCGTCGGTATACCTCACCACCCTCCGTTAGCAGGTGTCCGTTTCTACGTTCCCTCAGAAAACTGATATAGCTCACATTCATCGATCGCCCAAGGGCTTCGATGGCGCTCAACTCCTCTTCGTTTCGGTCTGTCACTGTGAAGCCAATGCCGGTTTGAACGCCGGACTCGACGGATGATTGAATGGCGTTAACTGCCTTGTAAAACGCGCCTGGAACTCCCCGGTTTCGGTCGTGTATGACAGGGTCAATGCTGTCGAGGCTCACGCATATATTGGTTATCCCAGCATTCTTCAATTCATTTGCTTTTGACGATGTGAGATAATACCCATTGGTCATCATGACTTGGGCGATATCCAAACGCTGTCCATGTTCGATTACGGATAGTAGATCTGGATAAAGCAACGGCTCACCAAAGGTGTAGTAAACCAAAAACAGCCCCCGCTGGTACAAGTCATCTAATACTTGCTTCGCTTGCTGGGAGGTCAGATGATCCTGACCTCTGTTGACAAAGCAATGAGCGCAACGCATATTGCATTTATAGGAAAGTCCCAAATGGAGCACATGAATCAAAGTATCATTCCCCACTTCCCTGCAAACAGCCTAATTAACAACCCGAACAAAAAAGGCTGGCAGCAGGGGAATGCGATCACCTGCTGCCAGCGTGTTTTGAGTCAGCAATTGGTATACATGATGCGAACACGAACAGTGGGCTTCTTCCATGTCTTCTTCATTTGAGCTCATCTCCTTTCCATATAATATTCCAATCAGTAGACATGTTTATATGTGCGGGGGAATTGAAGCACGTCGCGGATATTAGAAGCGCCGGTCACATACATGACCATCCGATCAAACCCCAAACCGAAACCGCTATGTGGGACAGACCCATATTTACGCGTGTCCAGATACTTCTGATAAGCGTCCAAGGGCATATTTCTCGCAGTCATGGCCTGAACAAGTTTGTCGTAATCGGTTTCACGCTCGCTACAACCAATTATTTCACCAACACCCGGTACCAGCAAATCCGTGGCGGCTACGGTTTTCCCATCTGGATTCTGCTTCATGTAGAAAGCTTTAATGTCCTTAGGGTAATTGACCACAAACAGCGGCTTTTTGAAACATTCCTCGGTAAGATACCGTTCATGCTCGCTCTGTAAATCGTCTCCCCAAGATACCGAATACTCGAAATCTTTCCCGCTTTTGTTCAGTAGCTCCACGGCCTCTGTATAGTCAATCTTGGCAAATTCGCTCTGCGCAACATGACGCAGTTTATCAGTCAGCCCATTTTCCAAGAACTTGTCGCAGAATGCAATCTGCTCTTCGCAATGCTCCAGCACGTCGCGAATAATGCTTTTAATAAAGTCTTCGCCAATCTCAATGATCTCATTGATATCAACAAAACATACCTCAGGCTCGACATGCCAAAATTCGGCCACATGACGGTTTGTATCGCTCTTTTCAGCGCGAAAAGTTGGCCCAAACGTATAAATACGTCCCAAACCACCCAGCGCAGCCATCTCTCCCTCCAGCTGGCAGGAGACAGCAAGCCCTACCTTTTTACCAAAGAAATCATCCGCGAAATATGCTTCTTCTGTCTTTTCCAGAGCGTTCCAAGGCTGAGTGGTGATGCGGAACATCTCGCCAGCGCCTTCACAGTCGCTGTCCGTAATGATCGGCGGCTGTACATAGAAATAGCCACGGTTCGTAAAATACGAATGAATCGCATAAGCTAGACGCGCTCGAATCATCATGATCGCCTTTTGCATATTGGTGCGGCTGCGAAGATGCGGGATAGTGCGTAGAAATTCCGGGCTGGTTTTTTTCTTCTGCAACGGATAATCGGTCGGGCAGGGACCCAGCAACGTCAAATCTTCAACCTCCAGTTCGATGATATTACGCTCGGAAGCGACGATTACGCCCTTTGCGGATAGAGCGGTTCCCGATGCCATCAGCGGCTTGATGTTTGCCTTGAATTCTTCTTCCGACATCTTTTCTTGATGGATGGTCAGTTGAAGATTGGTGGTGGCCGTAGAACCATCGTTAAGCTGTATAAAAGCCATGGGCTTGACCTCAGCGCTGGTTCTGACCCATCCGCACACAGTTACCTCTTTCCCGACGAAAGCATCTGCTTGAGAAAATAAACGCTTAATTTCCGTATGTTTCATAGTATCATATTACCTTTCAGACATCTCAGTCTATAAATTAATTGAAATAATAATATCATAGATTTCGCGGGATTTCAATAGGTAACCTCGAAATATCAAAGTACCTATAACACACGGATCCGCTAACAACGCCTCTCAACAGTCGGTATCGCCCCGCCTTTGCGGAATAACTCCTTAAACCTGCCGGCCTCCAGTCCAGTCATCCTCTGTATAGCGGCAGATTGGGTAGTTTGAACATCCGTAGAACCAGCCCCACTTCCCATGCCGTTTGATTAGGAATCCGCCGCAACTCGGGCAATACCGCGGTTCATCCAATATGCTGACATCATTGACTGTATAGTCGCATTGTGGGTAGTTTGAACACCCAACAAATGCCTGTCGCCCACTATCAGGACGTCTCAACTGCAGTATTCCTGTTTGGCATTTTGGGCAGGAAATAACCGGCTTATCCCGTGCCGGATTATCCGAATCCAGGATAAAAACCGATGATGACTCTTTGAATTCTCGGAAGAATTCAGACGGCCTATCCCGATCAACCAATATAAAAACGCGGTTTCGCGTTCGAGTCAGAGCTACATACAGAAGCCGCCGCTCCTCTGCGTATGGGTAGGCTTCATCTCTTGTGAGTACGAGCTCCAAAATGGGATCATCGGCAATTTTGTTCGGGAAGCCGAGAGTGTTGTTCAAGAAATTGAGCAAAACGACATGGTCTGCTTCGAGGCCCTTTGCCCGATGCACGGTGAGAAATGACACCTTTGTCTGCGGGGAGGGAAGGTAAATGAGACTGCCATCGCGCCTGATTTGAAACAGATTGGAGTCTCGAAGGATATCCGCATCGTAGTTTGTACGGCCAAGGAGAAGGATCGAAGTGTCTGCGCCTGCATCATGGATGATTTTGTCCATAGTGCGTTGGAGCATACGGCTTGGGGTGCCTGCATAACACATGAAGGTAATGGGATAATCCAGGCTTTTTGCCGAATTCAGGCTCTTTTTTAGCTGATTTGGGTTCTTTGTAACAAATTCGCCGGCAGCATCTATCAATTGTTGTGAGTTGCGGTAAGTCCGCTCAATACGCAGCTTGGCAGATTCCCAAAAGAATTCGTCAAAACGAGTAAATAAGGAGATATCACTGCCAGCAAAGCGATAAATAGACTGCCAATCATCACCGACACACATTAGTTTTGCCCCAGTTTGGCAAAGAATCGCATTGACAAGGGCGAAGCGGGCGATGGATGTGTCTTGAAACTCGTCTACAATGACCCATTGATAGGGATGCACATGGTGCCCGCCTCGAATCAAATGTGTGGCACTGTTGATCATGTCTGCGAAGTCAACGACATTTTGCTCCTGAAGATAGATATTATATGCTGTCAGGATTGGCTCGACAATCTGGAGAAATAGAGCTGTACGCTCTTTATGAAAGCGGCTTTGGAGCAAGCGGCCTTTCTTCTGGAGAGCGCCTATTTCGGAGTCGGCTCTGTCCCCGGACTTATAGAGGACAATGAATGTGCAGCACAGGTTGATGAATTCGCTGAAATAGCGATCACTTTGTTTCGCATAGAGTGTTTCAAAGATATCAATAAAGTTCGGATCATGGAAGGAAACACCGCTGGCGATGAGCTTTTCTTCCAGTGTGGAGAGTAGCTTGCCGTCGGATGATAGATAGGAATAGGTTTCCAAAAGCGTTGTTCCATGCTCCTTATGGAACTCACGCTTCCAACACATACCATCAATATATTTCTGCTCCTCAACAGCAGACAGCCACGGCAGTTTCCCATTGCGGTCAATGCCAAAGTGCTCAATATAGATATCGTATTCTGGGAGATAGAAATCCGGACGGTAGGCCTTCCTTGTCAAATCGTCGGAAGCAAAAGGGTAGAGGCGCTCATATTCATAGTCAACACCATGTAGGAACAAGAAATTTGCAATAGATACCTCTTCCAGGCTCTTGACTCGCTCATTCTTTAGCGTACGCTGCTTATCCCTCTGATTGCGCTGTACATCCGCAACAAATAGCGCCTGCTCGTATTTGCTCTTAAGCGTTTCCAAGTCAGCACCTTTCTCATGCTCATAAGCGGCGCCGAGCGATTCAAATTCTGATAGATCCGCCGGTATCCGCAGATAGTAGGCAAAATACTCTGTGAGTCGCTTAACGGCAGCTTTGTCGTGGATGAGCGTCTTCTCAAAATACTCCTTAACAAAGTCTTCAAGGTCGTCCGAAACATCCGGACGTCTGCCGGTGGCTGCGGTGATGATGTCAAGACCCAGCTTGTGGAAAGTGGTTGCCTTTACAGGGAAGCCAAGACGCCTACCGATACGCTCGTTCATTTCTCCTGCGGATTTTTTCGTAAAGGCTATGAGCAGGATATCCTCCGGTGAAATACCCTTTTCTTTGCACAAATACTTGACCTTCCCGGCGATGGTAAGTGTTTTGCCGCAGCCCGCACCTGCTACAACCAGATTTCTGTCCTCGTCGGTTACAACTGCTATGCGCTGCTGGTCATCCAGAGACTTTCCGTCAATGTCAGAAAGCAGCACATCACAACGCGCAATTTCTTTTCTTATAAAGATATCGTTGCTTTTGGAAACAGTCTCTCTCAGATGTTCATACCGATCAAGGAACCCTTTGATCTCGGGGTATTTCTCATGACGCTTCGATAACCGCAGCTTTTTCAATTTCTGATGAGCATCTGACCATTGACTCTCTAGTCTTACCCTTTCTCCGGCAGTGACAAAGCGTGAAGAAAGCGAAGCCACCGTTGCGTCAAAAGATGCAATCTGTGCCAGCAGCGCAGGATCGATCTCCTTGCTCTTCCCTGCAAATATGCTGCTTAGAGCAGAACTAAGAAAACTCAACAAAAAGACCTCCTTCCCATAGCTGCAAAACACAAACTTTTGTATGAAGTATAGCCTAATTCGGACTTTAGCGCAAGTGGTCGCGCTTTTGTCTGTGTTCCGAAAAGTAAATCATAGGTATACTCTCCCAATAGAAAGGGGAGAGAACAAGTGGATAACCAGGCGGTTGGGCAGAGAATCAGAGATGCGCGCATCAAAAAGGGGCTGACACAAGAGCAGCTCGCAGAAGCAACGGGAGTACATCCGACATATATCAGCGTTATAGAGCGAGGACTCAAATCGCCTGTGCTGGAAACCTTTGTCCCTTTGTGCAACGCTTTGGATGTATCGGCAGACGCTCTCCTTTGTGATGTGATTGAGGCATCATCCATCCAGAAGATCAACGAGGTAACAGAGCTTTTGCTCAAACAGCCCATTGACAGACGAAAGCTCTTGCTGCGAATGATCAAAGCAGCTGTTCAGGATGATTGATAGACACGACAAAAGCTCTCCCGGCAAACTGGGAGAGCTTTTTATAACCTTTGAAGATGGTGACATAGTTGACATAAGTTATTAACAGTTTCCACAGGGTTATCAACATGTACGCGAAATATGTGCTGCAAATAAGGTTGTCATAATACTTGAAATACTATTATGACGAGCGGATGGGCAATGATACTTTTCTGACTGCGGCCGTATAATATCTCATAGGTGGGTATTTTAAATGCGGAGGATAGAATCATGGGCGAGAAACCCCTTCTTTTGGCGCCAAATCTTGCGTCATTGGCGTATCTTGAAGCAAAAACCCAGACCAGACGGCCAATCAAGTATAAGGACTGTGCCGGAAAGCGGAGGCTCATTCCCTCGTCTGCCGCTTTTGTGGGTGTGCGTGTTGGGCGGTACGTGTTTGAAACAGATACTGATATGTATTCCCTTAAACCGTTTTGCTGCGAGGGGGATCGGCTTTATGTCCGGGAGCCATTCTATATTATTGCTATTGACGAACGGATCGGGACGGTTGATCTGGAGTATTATGACGGGTTTCGGAGGACAGGAGTGCCCATTTCTGATGAAAAGCGGATGGCGGCATATCTGAAACGAAGGTCGGCGACTCCGTCTCGCATCTTGTCCTATCCCTCTATACATATGCCGGCAGTGTTTTCGCGAACACGACCTCTTGTTAAGAACATGACTGTTGCGCGGCTGACAGAGGTGACAGAGGAAGATGCTCAGGCAGAAGGGTATGCGACAAGAGCATCCTTTCTCAGGGCATTCCTGCGGATTTATCCGGAGTGCTGCGAGAAAAGCTGGGTTTGGGTAATTACCTTTGGAAGGGAGGGCAAATCAGATGGAGGGCAAGCAGAGGCGTTCTGCAATCGCGGATATTTGGCCCAAGCCGGAAGGGGAGAAGGATGCTCGGCTGCAAAAGCATATGATTGACGGTCATCCGTATATCGTTTGTCTGCCGCCTCAGCCGTATGTGCCCGAAACGCTTCCGCAACGGAGCAGTAGTGTTGCCTATGGCGATGCGGCAGCGATATGGGCGTATCTGCGTAAAAGGAGTCAGGATGCTGTTTCCGTCTATTGGGCGTACTCAGAGGCAAATGTGTCAGGAATGGGCCCGGCATATGTAGCTTTTTCGGGTAATGGCCAAGAGCAGATACTAATTCCTGTTTTCGGAATGCGAGAATTCAAGCTAAATGCGGGCTTTCATCTGTGCTTTCTGCCTCTTGACGATCAAGGGTGTCTCGCAGATATCAGCGACATTTCCGAATCAGAAAAGCTGGTGCTTGGGACACTCTATATGGGAGAGACGCCTTTGCCGGAGAGCTGCGGCAGAAAAACCACGCCATCCTATATACAGCAGAAGGCGTTACGGCTAGGGGATACCGACATAACTCATGATCGTTTCAGGATCAGCGTGAGACGGGTAGGCTGCTGCTTTGTAAGTGAGCTGCCGCTTCTTAAGAATGTGCCGTATGATGCTTTGGCAAAGGCCGGATTGGCAAGTCCTTACCGCAGCAATTGATACCCCGCCGAGGCAGCGCATATGATAGAGCAAGCCAGAGCATGGCAAGAAGAGGAGGAAAACTATCATGGTGTGCGTGATCGACGGGGAAATGTGGGCGATCGGTGCTCAGACAGATTTTGGTTATACGAATTTGTTCCTCCAGCTAAAGGCGGAACATGCAAGCGTGCCTCGACTTGGCGGTATGAAGTTGCTGACAGCAGGTGAGATGACACGACCTGATACCTTTATAGTCGAGGAGTCAGAAGATGGTCGAAAAGAATATGGAGTTTCAAGGGCGGGAACAGATGAAAAGAGGGAAAACTACGCATTTCGCCCTTGTTTTGTTCCTGTAATTCCTGGGGAAAATGGAGAAACGGATTTTGTTGACACTCCCCATGCCTAAAGGCAGGGGATTCTCGCTTCGCCCACTGTTGCTTTTACACC
>Ga0310695_10003171_pt1 | contig 32867 bp, 28 predicted proteins | sample RumenRJG_04DNA_FD_203882 | JGI IMG/M metagenome (GOLD analysis project Ga0310695, IMG submission 203882) | Bovine rumen microbial communities from Lethbridge, Alberta, Canada - RJG_04 (v2) (version 2) | ecosystem: Host-associated > Mammals > Digestive system > Stomach > Rumen | place: Canada... | reverse complement strand
AAGCCCCCCTCAAGATGAGACATCACAAGACCCCTTGAAGACCACGAGGTGGATAGGCGCGAGGTGGAAGTACGGTAACGTATGGAGCTGACGCGTACTAATAGGTCGGTTGCTTATCCTCAAGTTCAGGCGGAAGTCGGAAGACAAGAACCGCCGGTCTTGATGAAACGCACCGCTCGATCGTGAGATGTGCATTTCTCTTATTCAGTTTTGAAGGTATGAAATATATAAGATACTGGAGTTCAGTTAAGATGAGAGAAGCCCATTTCAGGCTTCTTAATCTATATATCGGAAAATTCAGTATATCCTGTATACTTTCATATATATTTGCCTTGATAGCTCAATGGTAGAGCACGCGGCTGTTAACCGCGGTGTTGCAGGTTCGAGCCCTGCTCGAGGCGCTGAGGAAAGCCGGTTTCGGATTCTCAATTCACAGCGTAGATCCGCTGGTATTCGGCTCCGTGGTCAAGAGGTTAAGACATCGCCCTTTCACGGCGGTAACACGGGTTCGATTCCCGTCGGAGTCATTTATGAATATGGTGCCATAGCCAAGCGGTAAGGCAAAGGTCTGCAACACCTTGATCACCAGTTCAAATCTGGTTGGCACCTCGCTTAAGTCCTGAAAGTCAAGTGAGATTTTCAGGACTTTTTTTGCCCCGAAAAACGGAGAAACATATGTTATGATGTAAATGCTGATGTATTTTACAATCTTCTGATCTTTTCATCGTGATATAATGGGCATGAGAAATCGGACAGAGACATACTAATAGATGAAATGGAAGAAGAGAAGGATTAAAGGGCGATGGGAAGAGAGCTGATTGAGATAACAGACTATGATGACCCCCGGCTGGATGTCTATGCCAGATTGAATGAGACGCAGCTGCGGCATTATTATGAACCAAACGGAGGCCTGCTCATTACTGAGTCGCCCAAGGTGACGGAGCGGGCTCTGGCGGCCGGCTGCAAGCCGGTTTCAGCATTGGTAGAGAGCAGCCAGGCTGTGGGAGAAGCTGCACCGGTACTTGAAAATCTGCCGTCTGATCTTCCTGTTTTTACAGGATCCTCCGATACGATCAGGAAACTTACAAATATTCCCATGACAAGAGGTCTCTTGTGCTGTATGATGCGGCCTGCGCTTCAAAAAGTTGAGGATTTAATTGCCGGTATGCGCAGGATCGCGGTGTTGGAAAATGTGACCAATCCAACCAATGTCGGGGCGATTATACGGTCAGCGGCGGCTCTTGGTATGGAGGCAGTCCTTTTAAACCATGCCTGCAGTGATCCTTTCTATCGGAGGGCTGCCAGGGTTTCCATGGGAACAGTATTCCAGGTACCCTGGACTTATCTGGAAAATACGGAGACCGGAAAGGGGCTGCATTATGTAAAAATGCTGCAGACCCTTGGTTTTAAGACGGCAGCACTTGCCCTGAGGAAAGATACTGTCAGTATTTCCGATCCCTGCCTCCGCAGAGAGGAAAAACTCGCCGTCATTCTGGGCGCCGAAGGGGACGGCCTGACAGACGAGACGATCGATCTTTCTGATTATACGATCAGGATCCCCATGGCACATGGAGTGGATTCGCTCAATGTTGCTGCCTGCAGTGCAGTGGCTTTTTGGGAGCTGGCACTTCGCTGATTATTTCTACATAGGAGCAAGGCTGATTATTTATACATAGGAGCGAGACAGAAATATATGAAGGAAAGAATAAACAGAGAAAAGCTCTTTCGAATGGTTTCTGTAGGCGTTGTGGACGAGCCTGTGAATCAGGCCTATGACATTATCAGCACAGGAGCTCTGCTGCTGAACCTGGCAGCAAGTATCATGTTGACATTTGACAGGCTGGAGGCGGATTTTGGTCCTCTGCTGCTGTCCATTGAGGCTGCCACAGTTCTTTTTTTTGCAATAGACTATGCGCTGCGCCTGATCACTGCCAATTATCTGTACCCGGAATCCAATGAGCGCGATTCGCTGGTGCGGTATATTTTTTCCTTTTCCGGGATCATCGATCTGCTGTCTTTTCTTCCATATTATCTGCCTGTGTTTTTCCCGGCAGGGATTGCGGCATTCCGCATGTTCCGCGTGGTCAGGATCTTCAGGCTGTTCAGGATCAATGCCTATTACGATTCACTCAATGTGATCACTGAGGTCATTGTCAGCAAGAAACAGCAGCTTCTGTCATCCGTTTTTATTATCCTGACGCTGATGCTGGCCTCCAGCCTGTGTATGTACAGTCTGGAACATGAGGCACAGCCGGAGGTCTTTACAAATGCCTTTTCCGGAATCTGGTGGTCTGCTTCGACACTGCTGACAGTCGGCTATGGAGATATTTACCCGGTGACGACCATGGGCAGGGTGTTCAGCATCATCATTACATTCCTGGGAGTCGGCATGGTCGCTATCCCGACAGGTATTATTTCCGCCGGATTCGTCGAGCAGTACCAGCAGTTCAAAAGGATCGGCGACTATGGAATTGAGCAGGACATCCGTTTTATCCGGTTTTCAGTGACAAGCAAAGACAAGTGGGCTGGCAGGTCCATCAGAAGTATAGGACTGCCGCAGGGCTGTCTGATCGCGGCTGTTCAGCGCGGACAGGATCTTCTCATTCCCAACGGCGACGTAGTTTTGACACCGGGGGACATCATTACAGTCGGGGCGGAACCGATCAGCAAAGAACTGCCGGTCAGTCTGCGTCAGATCACACTTCGTAAAAATCATCCATGGACCAACAATGCCATCAGGGATATCGACATTTCACGTCAGAGCTATATCATCCTGGTGCGCCACGCAGGTACGGCGCGGATCCCGAATGGCAGCACGATGCTGCATGAGGGGGATGAGGTTTTTGTTTTTTCAAGGGAAAAATCTTCTAAGGAAAAAGCGAATCAGGTTGTATCTTGATCAATCCTGTAGCAGCCTTGTTGAGAATGTGTGCAGGAAAATGCAAAAACATATCTCGAAGCTTGCAGCAGTATGATATAAACATAATCCTTTATAAAAGAGGAGGGTCGTTTTTGCCTTTGTTGTAAATGGAAAGGAGATCTATGCTGCGCGCGGTTATTCTGGATATGGACGGGACTCTTCTGGATACGGAGATCGTTCATTATTACGTGATTCGCCGGATTTTGGCAAGAGAGCTCGGGTATGATCCTTCGATGACGGAATATTTGAAGTACTGCGGGATTCCTGATCCGGTGATGTGGCCGATGATTCTTGAGGAACTGGACAGTTCTGCTGTGCTTTCTCTTGCACAGAAATGGGGAATAGAGGCAGAGGAATCTGCAATAGATACAGAGGAATCTGCAATAGATACAGATATAGATACAGATGCAGCTGCAAATCAACCTGCAGGGGCCGACAGGGCGGATGTGACAGACAGGAAGGAAGCGGCAGAAGTGACAGAAGAGATGATTTATGCCATCTCGGAGGAACTGGAGCGCCTGCACTGGGAAGAGTATGACGAATATATTGAGAAAAACGGAGTCAAAGGCTTTCCCGGTCTCAAGGAGTTCCTTGAATCTCTGCGCGAGGATGGGATCAGGCTTGCGGTGGCAACAGGATCGCTGAGGCGGATTGTCCGTAAAAATATGAAGCTCCTGGGCATAACGGACCTGATCGAGGCGGCTGCGACATCAGAGGACTGTGAAAACGGAAAACCGGATCCGGATGTCTTCCTGCATGCTGCCAGGCTGCTCAGGGTCGATCCGAAGGACTGTCTGGTAATTGAAGATGCCGGAAACGGACTGCTGGCTGCCCGCCGGGCGGGCATGGCCTGCGCAGGTTTTGACGGATCGGAACTCCCTTCTGACATGACGCTGGCTCCCGTGGTCTTTTCGGATTACCGGAAGGTGGGAGCGGAGGACCTGCGCGCGTGGCACAGGGAGCAGATGTCCGGAGACCAGCACAGGGAGCAGATGACAGGAGAGCAGCACAGGGAGCAGATAACGGAAGAGCAGCATAGGGGGCAGATGACGGGAGAGCAGTGACAAAAAACAGAAAGCTGTAAAAGAAAGACAACAGAAAGATAGCAAAAAGAAGGACAGCAAAAAGAAATGAAAAACCGCGGCAGAGCGGTCCCTATGATATCTGCTGAGCAGATCGCATCACGGACCGGTTCCTGCCGCGGTTTTATTATGCAAAACATTTTGCTATGCAGAATATTGAATTATGCAGAGCGCTTAATCGTAATTGTCTGCCGCCTCGTAGCTGCCTTCAATGTTGAAGGGGGCTGAAAAGACGGACATGTCGATGTAGTCATAGAGCTTTTGCTCTTCCGGAGTGAGCGAGTTATAGTCGTTGTTTCCGCGGAGAAGGATGGTATAGTCCAGGGGCTCCTTCCATATATTGCAGTCATTGAGAACACGGATCGTGTTTTCAAAGGAGGGATATACCGGATAGCTGACCGTGAGACCTGCATATGCCGACTGCTTGTCTTCGTCATGAAGCGGGTCATAGGAAAACATGACACGGGCAGCAGGAACATTTTTCCTGGCAAAGGTATAGGAATAGGATGAGAGGTCGGCTATGTAAGCCTTGCGGAAGGTTTCGTACTGCGCTGCAGTCAGATTTGTTCTGGTCTCCTCCTTTCCGTTGGTGCATTCGAACAGGAAGTTTTCCGGCATATTGCGGACAGCATTGTCGTGGTAAATATTGAATGCGCCTTCGCGATATTGGTCAGTGCCGACCACATGATCCATCATGGCAGGGTCTATGGTTGAAGGGAGACGGAATTTACGTGAAACGATTTTCCCGCTCTTCATATGGTAGACTACGAGGCAGTCAAATTCCTCATAGGAACGCCATGTATGCTGGTCACTATGTTCTTCGGATGTGATCGGATCGACCGGATCTGCTGTGCCGGATTCGTTTTCTTCATATGGGTCATATATGCGGTCTTTTTTCAGGGTGAATTCCTGTCCGTAGGAGGCGATGGCGATGACATCCTCCACATTGTCCAGGTGCATATATTGTTCGCCGAAATCTTCCGCGTTAATCTGAGAGCCATCCTCTGTACTGTAGTCGAAGGGGTTGTTACTGCAGATCAGAGCCGCATCGGATACTTTGCCGGGATCCGGGATGAAGCGGTCATATCCTGTCAGGTCGAATACGAAGACGGAAAAGAACAGAAGCGCCAGCACGACCGCTGCAATGATCTCCTGCGGCCGGTGGAAGAGGGCGCGGAAATCATATTCGTAGATGATCTGCATGATGCAGGCAGTGATGACTGTAAACAGCAGCATCCAGATGACAGAGACAATGAGTCCGCGGCTGGTCCGGATCGAACTGACCAGAAGCCCTGTAAAAAGCCCGATCATCAGGGACATGGCGACGCGGACCACGGTCTGCACCGGGTTGAAGACGACCGCACTTCCTGCCCGCTCGTTCCTGCGCAGACGGCAGCAGATCCAGGAGAGGAGGAAAAAGAGGACGGCCAGAGCCAGTAGGCGCGGCACTGCTTCCGAAACAGTATGGTCCAGATAGTGTTCGATGGGCGAGAAAAGGCTTTTTTTCAGCGCCGGGGACGGCCTGCTGCTCCAGGTGGCAAAATACTCGCTGCAATAGCCCTGGATCAGAGCCCTGAACTCCATTTCATAGAAGAGCAGCACAATGAAGGCAAGGCAGGTGACGATGACATTACCGGTCAGCATTGTGCTGAGCACTCCCAGAGCGTAGACTGCCAGGAAAAAGGCGATCGTTTTGACAGCTGTCTGAATGATTTCCACCAGAACCGGGCGGGAGAGAGCTCCGAACCCGTTTGCGATGAGCAGACCGATTTCCAGTGTAAATATATAAGAAATGACATAATAGAGAAAGCTTCCGGCACATATGTCAAAAAAGCGCTGTCCGCGGGGGGCAGGGAGACTCTCATAGAAATCGACCTCGCGGCGGTTGTGCAGCCAGGAAAATCCCTCGATCGCAAGCATGGCAGCCAGGGGCAGCGTGAGCAGAACCCAGGATATATTATCTTTTCCCAGAAACGAACCGAGCGAACTCTGAAGAAACCTTGTTGTTTCGGAGGCAGACAAATGTTTGAAGGATGCCTCCTCAAGTGTGCTGCTCAGCATTGTAACCGTGCAGACAACGTGATAGATCAGATGGCTGAGGAAGGTCAGCGCGATCGCCCACAGCCTCCGCCTGGCCAGCTCACGCTGACGCAGGAAAAAGCCGGCATTTTTGTAAGTCTTATTTTCAATTGTTTTCATAGGCATATCTACCTCTCACGCCCCGGTGCCATTGCGCGCCGGAGTCATGTTTGAACACAGGTCAGTTGAGTATGAAGTTCTTGATGTCATATCCGATCACTTCCGTTTCGCTGATGAAGATTTCCTCCAGCGTGAGGGGAAGGAGCTCGAAGAAGATCATGTCAAGTTTTTCGAACCGGGACAGGATCTCTTCGCGGGCGGCACGGATCGTCAGGGTATGGAGCCTGCCGCGTATGTCGTGGTTCAGGAGTTCCAGACCGGAAAGGGCATTTTCGGCGTCCGCTTCATCGGAGAAGACACATTGCACCTTCTGAAGCCCCAGTTTCATTGAGGCCAGGTCCCTGGAGAGCAGCAGGCCGCCGGCGTGGAGCAGACCTACGTGGTCGCAGATATCTTCCAGCTCGCGCAGGTTGTGGGACGTGATCACGGGCGTCAGACCTCGTTCGTCCATATCGTTTGCGAAAATGCTTTTTACCGCCTGGCGCATGACGGGATCCAGACCGTCAAAAGTCTCGTCGCACAGGAGATAGAGAGCATTGGAGCAGAGGCCGCAGAGAACCGCCAGCTGTTTTTTCATTCCGCGGGAATAGTTCTGTACGCGGCGTTTGGGATCCAGTGAGAAATCCCTGAGAAGCCGGTCAAATCTGGCAGAATCGAAATCCGGATAGACGGTCCTGTAGAAATCGCGCATATCCTCCGCGCTGCCGTTCCGGAAAAAATAAGGATCATCCGGTATGAAAAATATGTTCTGCCGGACTTCCGGATTGTCGTACACCGGTTGTCCCGACACCTCAATACTGCCGGCATCCTGACGAAGAATTCCGCTGATCAACCGCATGAGGGTGCTCTTGCCGGCGCCGTTTGTCCCCACCAGACCGAAAACCTGCTCGTCCTCAATCAGAAGAGAGACGTCATTTACAGCGGTGATCGGCCCGAATCTTTTTGTAAGATTCCTGATATCAATCATTTTTCTATATTCTCCTTCCATCCGCAGTCCGCGAGCAGCTGTGTGGGATCAATGCCGATGTCCGCCGCTTCTTTAAAAATTGCAGACAGTCTTTCGGCCAGCTCCGCCCGCTTCTGTGCATGTATATCCGTTCCGCCGCGGACAAAACTTCCCCGTCCCCGCACGGAGTAGAGAAACCCCTGCCGCTCCAGTTCCATATAGGCGCGCTGCACGGTATTGGGGTTGGTGGACAGCTCCATGGCGAGCTTGCGGACGGAAGGCATCTGCTCATCCGGCGCCAGCACGCCCTTTAAGATCAGGACTTTATATCGCTCTGTGATCTGCTCATAGATCGGCCGGCTGTCCTGATAGTTGATCCAAGTCAAACCGCGCCTCCTTTCTGTATTGTCAGGGGGACGGTTCCTTTGTCACTTTTTTCAAGTTTCAAAAGAACCATCTCCTTTGACAGCCTTTGTGGAACCTGCCGGTTACTATTCACGGTCTCCGCGTTCGAGATGTTTTTGCGTGGGTTTTTCATGCAAAAACCTGAATAAAACGGGGGCTGCCCATGCTCGAAGAGCATTTGGAATGGGCAAACGCAAGTTACTATCACAGTTCCGAAGGGACTGTGATAGATAACAGTAACACCGGCTGCATTGCTTTTGTATTAACTGTATTAAGGATATTAATACAGTTGTGCAGGCTTGTCAATACCTGAGTTGCAGTTGTCAAGGGTGATTGTCAAGGGGACGGTTCCTTTGTTACTTTTTTGAATGTCTCGCTTAGAGTGTCAGAAGAAGCGTCCCCCTGACACCTAATCGTTTAAAGTGTCAGAGGAACCGTCCCCGTGACACCTACGGTGGCACAAATATTCAAGGCATGGTATACTTCATAGAAGAGATGGAGACAGATCCGCGGTCAGCGGATATTTGCATAACAGCATAGGAGGGAAAGATATGCTCAAGAATCCTGAACAGACAAAGAACAAGATCGTGCAGTGGATCCGCGATTACTTTGCGGAGAATGGCCCGTCCTGCAGTGCCGTAATCGGTATTTCGGGAGGTAAGGACTCGAGCGTGGCAGCAGCCCTGTGTGCCGAAGCCCTCGGCAAGGACCGTGTCGTGGGCGTCCTGATGCCCCGCGGTGTGCAGCCGGATATTTCCGACAGTCAGCTTCTGGTGGACACCCTGCAGATTCCTTATGTCATTGTCAATATCGGCGACGCGGCGGATGCCCTGGAGAGGACACTGGAAGGCAATGAGAAGCTGCAGGAAATCTGCGGAAAGAAAGAGATGGCGCGCGAGGCAAAGATCAATATGCCGCCCCGTATCCGTATGGCAACCCTGTACGCCGTGGCACAGAATCTGCCGAACGGCGGCCGTGTGGTGAATACCTGCAATGCTTCCGAGGACTATGTAGGCTATTCGACAAAGTACGGCGATGCGGCAGGAGATTTCAGCCCCATGTCAGAGCTCCTGGTGCATGAAGTCCTGCAGATCGGCGACGTTCTGGGACTGCCGGAGCAGCTGGTCAGAAAGACTCCTTCTGACGGTCTGAGCGGTATGAGCGATGAGGACAAGCTTGGTTTCACTTACGCAATGCTGGACCACTATGTTCTGACCGGCGAGTGCGACGACGAGGAGAAGAAGGCCCGAATCGATCGTCTGCACAGACTGAATCTGCACAAACTCCGCCTGATGCCCAAGTTTGAGCCGGACGAGAGCGATCGCTGAGCGATCCGTCGAGGTACTTGAAGATCGGACAAAGAGAATCTGGCGCCTGAAATCGGAGCACAAAAATAACGGCAGGAGAATGGGATTCTCCTGCCGCTGTTTTTTGCCGGTCATACGGCTTTTCGGCTATTTTCATTTCGATGGGCCCTGGTTTTTCTGCTTCGTCTTCCTCTCATGCCTGTATTTTCAGGGTTCCTGTCGCGGGCTGCTTTTTCCTTATAGAGGTTGAAATCGGCTGTGTTGATGAGATCGTTGGCGGTCATTCCGCTTTTCCATTCGGCACATCCTATACTCAGATTCAGGGAATAGCGGACACCGGCATTGTCGTTGAGTTCTTTGAGCTTATTTTTGATCGAGGAGCAGAGATCAAGGGTCTCCTCTTCTGACAGTTCGGTGACAATGATAAATTCATCACCGCCGTAGCGGGCGATATAGGGGCGTTTCCGGCAGGAGGTGCAGCCTTGTTTCAATGCGTTTGCAACACGGATCAGGGCCTCGTCCCCTTCCAGATGGCCGAAGTTGTCATTGATGCTCTTGAAATAATCCACGTCGATCATCAGCAGAAAGAGCTCGCCTGTATGTGAACGAAGCTTGTTTGAAAGGAAGCGGCTCAGGTTCTGACGGTTGTTGACCTGGGTCAGCCGGTCGATCATGATCTGGCGGTTGGAGGAACCGATGTACAGACACAGAAGCTCGATCGTGATGCTGATACACATGACCGGAAGACCGCCGCTGCCGAAGGACATGAGCCAGCCGATCAGTATGCAGATCGGGAATGTCATCAGCTGCCTGCGCTGATGCAGGAGTATCGGATCGGTCTCATCCCCGGAAGCCTGATAAATTCTGATGTCGGCGATCAGCGTGCTGATAAAAAGGAACAGCATGAGCAGATGAGCATGCGGACCCAGTGTATAGGTGTGGTTTTCGTGGATTTCAAACAGCTGATGCGTACGAGTATTATAGAGAACTAGGCCAATGGGCAGAAACAGGGGCAGCAGCTGAAGCGGCAGTTTCTTCAAAGTCCGGAATGCATTATGTCCCAGTTCTATTTCGGTGTATACGCACCATAAATACGTGCCTATACACAGCATTATGAAATAAAGGGATTTGAGAACCCAGGGAATGTGCAGGTCCGGGGATGCATTCATTGTCACGCCGTTGATGACGGTGAACAGATAATTGAATATAAAAGAGCATGAAAAAGAAAACAACACAAGATTGAACCAACGCTCGGACGCGGAATTGCCGTTCGAATGCGTGGTCCACAGGAGAATCAGATTGATCAATATGATGCAGAACAGATGTATTTCTGCGTATAATTCGACTTCCATAAAAATGTTTCCGAAAAGAGTTCTCTTGTGCGGCTTCCTTTTCTTCAGAAAACCGTAAAAACTATAGGATTAAATCATTCGAATTAATTATATAAACGGAAGGATATAGAAAGGCGTCAATAAATGAAAATGTTTCGGTATTTGCAGTAATGTTTTTGACAAGCAGTATTTTGCATTACGCATATTAAGCATGAATTAGAATGTATATTATTAAATAGAATACAGTCAGTATGCACTCCTCTTGGGGGGCGGATCTTACCAAATCGCTCCTTCGATGGGGAGAAAACAGCGTCCATATTGTTAATTCATACACAAACGGAGCATAAAATACTTATTCGGGGATTGTACATGTTTGGCCACTGGTGGTATACTGTTACAATCGATGACAGTTTATGCAAGCTATTCATGTATAAAACTTGAATGATGAGCACAAATGTCTTATGATGCGGGATGGGATAATGCAGACCGGCTTCGAGTAGTGGGAAACCACAACAGAATCGGCCTGTATTTATTCGAGTACTGATTTTTTGTCTTTACACTTTGACGCTTTTTTAGACGGAGACTGCTTTATACTATGCTGTAACATAAGCGCATTGTGTCCATTGTCGGAAAGCGCGGAAAGGATATGCGCATCAGCGCAGAGAACGATTGAGAGATGGCTGAAGAGAAAACAAAGAAGGCGTCGAAGGGATTATTCGGCGGCGGAAGGAAGTCTTCCGACGAAAAAGGCGGCAGCAGACGGAATTCAGAAGAAGATATTAAGAAACTTACACGGACCGAACTGCTTGAGCTCCTGATTGATGAGACGAAAGAGGCAGACAGGCTCCGCGCTGAGAATGCACGCCTCAGTGAAGAACTGCAGAAGTGTCATGAAGATCTTGACCGTATTGCTTCCTTTGAAGCAGTTATTGCGCGGCTTGAAGCAATAGTGAACGGCAGATAATCTATGACGGATCTATTTTGTCCGGGCGCCTGAGCCGCAAAGATGGAATCTCGCGCAGGACGAAATATGAATAAAACGGCGGGTCAGGCGGACGCAAAAGCAGAGCCCGGAAAAACAGCACGCGCAGTTTTATTCATTTATGCTTGCGGGCGTGATAAAATGGCCGCAGGTATATGAAGGCAGGATACAACGAGGAATAATAGGAATGAGTGATAATAAGGAAGTAAAGAAAAAGGCAATTCAACGGCCGCCGCTCAAGGATCTTGAGGGTGAGCTGCAGAGAGAACGCTATAAGACCCGTTACCGCAGAGTGCTTCGGAGTACCGTTTTTACATTGATCACGGTTGCGGCAGTTGCTATTCTGGTCGCTACGCTCTGGATGCCTGTTCTTCAGATTTACGGTGCTTCCATGACTCCTACTCTGACAGACGGAGATATCGTGATTTCACGTAAGGTCAGGAATCTGAAACAGGGCGACATTGTCGCTTTCTACTACAACAACCGAATTCTTGTCAAACGTTACATCGCGAGTTCCGGCGACTGGGTCGACATCGATGATGACGGAAATGTATATGTCAACAACGAGCTTCTCGATGAACCCTATGTTTATGAGAAGGCACTTGGAGAGTGCAATATTGAGCTCCCCTACCAGGTTCCGGAGAACCGTATCTTTGTTCTGGGAGACCACCGCAGTGTTTCGATCGACTCTCGAAGCACATCGGTCGGATGCGTGGCGGAGGACCAGATCGTCGGTGAACTTGTCTTCTGTGTCTGGCCCTTCAGCAATCTGGGACTGATCAAATAACAGGGCGCAGGAAACGATAACAGAAAGACGGATTGAATCAAATTACCGGGTATACAGGACCGGGGCGGATCATAAGGCGGATCCGCTCCGTTTTTTTGGCGGGCCCGGCAGCATTGCCTGCTCGATTGTGCCCGCTTGAATCTGCCGCTTGATTCATGTATTTAACTGTTTCTGTTCCGGGAGATTTGTGGTATAATTGCGGTTGCGCGTGACGCGCGGAGACAGATTTTCGTATATTTTGAAAAAACCGGTATTATCCGCTGCACCCCTGCACATGTGTTCAGGTGCATGCAGGATGCCGTAAAAAGAAGCAATTCAAGAGAAAGCAGTAAAACGGGAGGAAGTGGCAGGAATGTCCAACACAGTTAAAATCAAAAACAAAAAGAAAAAAAATGAAGTGAAGGTCAATTATAAGCTCTGGGCAATTATCTTCGGTATTTTTGTAGCCGTGATCGTGGTGGGTTCAGTCTGGGCCTCTTTCCATTGGGGTGTCGGTATGGGAACCATCGGCGATAAGCAGATGTCGTCTGAAGATGCTGCAGCAGCTGCATCCGAGATCGCGGCTTCAGCAGCAACAGATGCAGTCGTCCTGACTCCGGAGCAGCTCGAACAGATGGGGCTTACTGTCGATGGGCAGCAAGAGGGTGCCGAAGAGGCTGCAGAGGGCGAAGCGGAAGCAGCCGGCGAAGACGCAGGCGCTGCCGAAGAAGCCGGCGAAGATGCAGCTGCTGCCGAAGATGCCGGCGCGGAGGCAAAAGACGCAGGGTCCAACTGATCCGCTGCTGATCTTAATATAGCCGGTGGGGCGCTGTTGTCTTTGTAAACCTTATATGGCACTTCAGCCCTTACAGATTTGACAAATTAGATACAGACCGGTGCAGCCTGTTTGCGGGTGCGCCGGTCTGTTTTGCACCGGAGGAGGATGGTTTTTGTGATGAAGAAAAGGGGCTGCCGGAAGAACTGCCGGATGAAAATAGTCCTTTCCCTGGCGATAACAGCTTCTATGACGGCTGCTTTGCTCATGGGCTGCAGCGGAGCCGGCGGAAAAAGAGATGCTTCAGATCAGGCCGGGCAGACCTCTTCTGAGTCGGTTTCAGCAATGCCCGGAACGGAGCAAACGATTTCAGGCAGTTCGGCTGCGGAATCAGCTTCAGCAGTGACGGACCCGGATAGTACAGCTGCGGAATCGGCTTCAGCAGTATCCGTAACTGAGCAGGCGGGCCCAGACAATTCGGCTGCGGAATCTGTTATTGCTTCAAAAGAAAAGTCTTTGCCGATGGATACGGAGACAGCTTCAGAAGCAGTTGTTTATGGTGATGAACGTGCGGACCTGTATCTGCCCCTTCTGGAGGGAAAACGCACAGCTGTTTTTTCCAACCAGACAGGGATCGTAGGAAACGCAATCATAGAAGAGGATCCTGCAGAGAGCGCCGCCGAGGATCTTCCGATGGATACCGGTATCAACGCAGAATCGGAATCTGACAAGGGTGAAGACATGGAAGGCGGTGATGACCGGGGAGACAGCAGAGCTGCGGCGGATTCTGCGCAGGCAGAAGGCCTTGTGCCTTTCGGACAGAATGCGGATGGCACACCGATGGAATACGGCGAACACATTCTGGATGCTCTGATCCGGCAGGGTGTCGATGTGACAGTGGCTTTTTCTCCGGAACACGGTTTCCGCGGCACAGAAGATGCCGGGGCGCGGGTGGAAAGCTGCGTGGACGAGAAGACAGGTGTACCGGTCGTCTCCCTCTATGGCAGCGGATCCATGTACCCTTCCGATGCGGATCTTGCTCGTTTTGACACGCTTGTTATCGACATACAGGATGTGGGGCTTCGTTTCTACACCTACTATATTTCCATGTATTACCTTATGGATGCCTGTGCGGGGGCCGGCAAGGAAGTGGTGATCCTGGATCGCCCCAATCCCAACGGTTTCTATGTGGACGGCCCGATCCTGCAGGACGGTTTTTATTCCGGCGTCGGTATGCTGCCGATCCCGGTCGTGCATGGCATGACCCTGGGAGAACTGGCACAGATGATCAACGGCGAGGGCTGGCTGCCGGCCGGAAAGGATGCCTGCAGCCTGACAGTGGTGCCCTGTGATCATTACAGGCATGACATACTGACCGGGCTGGTGACCCGTCCTTCTCCCAACCTCAAGGATATGCGGGCTGTCTATCTCTATCCTTCCACCTGCCTGTTTGAAAAAACGGCCTGTTCCGTCGGGCGGGGAACGGCACATCCTTTTGAGATTTTCGGCAGTCCCTGGCTGCAAGGCACGGAGGGATATGATTTCACATTTACACCTGAGGACATGGAAGGCGCACATTCGCCTGCCTTCCAGGGACAGACCTGTTACGGGAAAGACCTGAGGGAAATCCCTCTTGCACAGATTCTGGACGAGCATTTCAACCTGGACTACGTGATCGATACCCGCAATATTATGAAGATACAGAACCCGGGGATCTCCTTTTTCGGAAGCCCGGACGGAGACGGGCACTATTGGATCGATTATCTGTGCGGCACGGACCGGATCCGCCTTATGATCGAGGAGGGCAGGAGCGCAGAGGAGATCAGCGCCTCCTGGCAGGAGGACGTGGAAGCCTTCAAAGCACAGCGCAGGCCCTATCTGTTGTATGAGGAATAGATTCCTTGAGGAAATAAACTGAAAAAAACGCTGTTTTCTGACAGTTCACCGGGCTTGGTGAAGGCAGAGAACAGCGTTTTTTGATTTCGGAAGAGAAAAGCAGTGAAGGTTTTTGCGGGCATGGCCTGCTATAAGATCGTTGACTGTGCCTTCAGGACGGGCAGCAGATGTTTTTTTCGGTAATTGCGATACAAGAGCCAGGACAGGAAGGCCACGAGGACGTCGCTCACAAGCTGGGACCAGGCCAGGCCGTACTGGCCGAAGAGCCTGTCCAGGATAAAGAGCATGGGAATGTTGATCATGAGCCAGCGCATGATGACCAGGAAGAGAGCCATGCGTCCCTGTCCCAGAGCCTGGAAAAAGTAGACATAGATGAAGCTCAGGAACATCATGATGGTCGCCAGAACCCGGATGCGCAGGAAATTGGTGCCCAGGGCCACTGTGGCGGGATCCTTGATGAAGATCCGGATTAGGTAAGGCGCAAAGAGCTCATAGAGAGCGATGCTGCCGATACTGATCGCGATTCCTGCAGTACGGGTGGCCTTCAGTACGGACTGCATGCGGACATAGTTTTTGGCGGAGTAGTTGTAGGCGGCCAGGGGCACCATGCCCAGGCAGAGTCCTATTCCGACGTTGAGGGGCAGGCGCTCCGCCTTTAGGACAATACCGATGGCGGCCAGCGCGATGTCGCTGTGGGCGGCCATCAGGCGGTCAAGGACAATGTAGTCCAGGTCGAAGAGGAAGGGCCCCATGGCGGCGGGGATACCGACGCCGAAAAAGGAAGCCAGAAGAACAGAGCCCGGAAGCCCGTCCTTGAGGGAAAAATGCAGGATGGGATTGTGCAGCCTCAGGATGGTGATCACAAAATAGGTGCAGGTGAAGGTGTTGGTCAGGGCAGTGGCAAGACCGGCGCCCAGGATCTCATGGCCGGGCGGCAGCAGCACGAACATGAAGATGGGATCCAGGATGATATTGATGATCCCTCCCATGGAGATGGCAAAGCCCGCCTGTTTGGAACAGCCCACGTTCCGCAGCAGATTTCCCATGGTCATGGCCGTGATCGTGGGTGTACCGCCCAGGACAATGACGCAGGTGCAGTACTGCCTGGCAAATTGGTAGGTCTGGCTGCTGGCTCCCAGAAATGTCAGCAGGGGATGCATGAAGACGGCGGTCATGACCGCAAAAAACAGACCCATAAAGGCGGAAAACCAGATGCTGAAGGAGGCGATGCGGCGGGCACTCCGGGGATTCCGCGCTCCCATCAGTCTGGCGATCAGGGTCCCGCCGCCGGTTCCCGCGATGTTTGCGACCGCGATGCAGACATTAAATATAGGCAGGATCAGCGCCGCTCCGGCCACCATGTAGGGATTGTTGGTGCGCCCGATATAAAAGGTATCTGCCATGTTGTAGATCAGCACGATCAGCTGGGAGATCACTGTGGGCACAGCCATGGTCGCAAGCGCTTTTGGAACCGGCATCTTTTCAAAGAGCCAGCGGTTTTTTTCTTCCTCCCGGCCTTCCTCTGATGAGACGGGGGCAGGGTCCTGCTGCAGATTGTCCTGCGGAGGATCCGCTTTCATTTTTTCTGCAGTCGTATCTTTATTCGACATTTCTCTATCCATTGATCTGAAGTAACGGGCTGCGCTGCCCTTTTATAAAACAGAGCCTGATGAATCTTTTTTATTGTAACACATTAAGAATGGGGACGGTCCTTTTGTTTCGGTGGCATTTGGGGACGGTGGCATTTGGGGACGGTCCTTTTGTTTCTGTCCCCATGTGTTCAAGAACAAAACATGGGGACAGAAACAAAAGGACCGTCCCCAAACGTCTTCCCAAACGTCTTGCCTTGTATGCATTTCTTCTTTATAATAGATAAATGGCTTTTCAGCCCTTATTTTCAGGCTATCCATGCGGAAGGGCTTGACAAGGGAGAAAGCAGCAATATGTTAACAGACACATTATGATAAAAATTCCCAGATCGGAAGAAAGATTAAACAAGGTTTATTTGAATGATCGGAAGAAGTGAGAATACTCAAAACTCCGGACGGATCCGGTTTTTTGATCCTTTCGGGGGCGGGAACGGACGTGGTTCCGGCAATAATTCCGGAAACCGCAGGAACAACGGCGGAAACAACGGAAACAGCGGGAACGGAAATAACGGCGACGGCAACGGGGATGGCAGCGGAAACGGCCAGCCCCGTCAGAATCTTTTTATCATTCTGATCGTGACAGTCGCTCTGTTTGCCGCTTTCAGCTATTTCATGCGGGAAAACGGTGAGTCGCGCAAGATTTCCTATAATGACTTTATCAAATATATCCAGCAGGAGAAGGTCACAGAGGTCGACATGAAGTCCGACCGGCTGGAGATCCATCTCAAGGACTCGGATGCGGTGCTCTACACAGGTATGGCCGAATCCGAGGACGCCCTGACCAAGCGCCTGATGGATGCCAAGATCACCTATAATCCCTATGTGCCGGACAGCTCCGGGATGGTGATGTCCTTTATTCTGTCCTATGTGCTTCCCATCCTGCTGATGTGGGGGCTTCTCAGTGTGCTCTTCCGCCGCATGGGCGGAGGCCGAGGCGGTATCATGGGCGTGGGCAAGAGCACGGCCAAGGAATATGTACAAAAGGAGACAGGTGTTACCTTCAAGGACGTGGCAGGTGAGGACGAGGCCAAAGAATCCCTGGTGGAGGTCGTCGATTTCCTGCACAACCCCGGCCGCTATGTCAAGATCGGCGCCAAGCTTCCCAAGGGAGCCCTGCTCGTGGGCCCTCCCGGAACCGGAAAGACTCTGCTGGCCAAGGCCGTGGCCGGTGAGGCACATGTGCCCTTTTTCTCCCTGACGGGCTCGGATTTCATCGAGCTCTATGTCGGCGTGGGCGCGTCCCGTGTGCGTGACCTGTTCAAAGAAGCCAATAAGAATGCACCCTGCATTATTTTCATCGATGAGATCGACGCCATCGGCCGCAGCCGCGATTCCCGCTACGGCGGAGGCAATGAGGAGCGCGAGCAGACCCTCAACCAGCTGCTCTCCGAGATGGACGGTTTCGAGGCATCCAAGGGTATTCTGATCATCGGCGCGACAAACCGCCCCGAGATCCTGGACAAGGCCCTGCTGCGCCCCGGCCGTTTTGACCGCCGTATCATCGTCGACCGCCCTGATCTCAAGGGACGTGTCGCCATCCTCAAGGTCCATGCAAAAGATGTCAAAATGGACGAGACGGTCGATCTGGAAGAGATCGCCCTGGCCACCAGCGGCGCCGTGGGCTCCGACCTGGCCAATATGATCAACGAGGCGGCCATCAACGCCGTCAAGGACCACCGCCAGTATGTCTGCCAGAAAGACCTCTTTGAGGCTGTCGAGCAGGTCCTGGTCGGCAAGGAGAAAAAAGACCGCATCATGAGCAAGGAAGAGCGCCGGATCGTGTCCTATCACGAAGTCGGACACGCTCTGATCAGCGCTGTGCAGAAAAATTCCGAGCCCGTGCAGAAGATTACCATCGTGCCCCGCACCATGGGCGCATTGGGTTATGTCATGCAGGTTCCCGAGGAGGAGAAATACCTCAACAGCAAGGCGGAACTGGAGGCCATCATCATCGGCCTGCTGGGCGGCCGCGCCGCGGAGGAGCTCAAGTTTGAGAGCGTCACCACCGGAGCCTCCAATGATATCGAGCGCGCGACTGCCCTCGCCCGCAACATGGTCACCCAGTACGGCATGAGCGAGCGCTTCGGCCTGATGGGCCTGGCAACTGTCGAGAGCCAGTATCTGGAGGGACGGGCCGTCCTCAACTGCAGTGATGTCACTGCGGCGGCCGTGGACGAGGAAGTCCGCAAGATCCTGGAGTCCAGTTATCAGGAGGCAAAGCGCATTCTGTCCGAGAACATGGATGCCATGGATGTCATCGCCGATTTCCTGATCAAACAGGAGACCATCACCGGCAAGGAATTCATGAAGATGTTCAATGATGTCCGCGCGCAGAGAGACGGCGGGCAGGCGCTGCTGACCGATCAGCAGACAGAGGATGAGGCCGGTCAGGCGGCAGCTGCGGAAGAAGCCTCAAAAACAGAAGAAACCGCTTCGGCAGAAACACCTGCAGAAACGGTAGAGCCTGCCGAAGAGCAGACTCCTGCAGAAGCAGAAGAATCCACTGAGAATGCAGACGGTCTCTCTCCCGAGGAACTGGTCCGCAGGACCAATTCGCCCAGGGGACGCTATTCTCATGTCTCCGCGGACGATATTTTTGGAGAGGAATGAAAGATTTTTCCGAAGATTTGAAGAAACTGCCGGCGCAGCCCGGTGTTTATATCATGCACGATGAGCAGGATGCGATTATTTATGTTGGCAAGGCGGTGAACCTCCACAATCGCGTCCGCTCTTATTTTCGCAAAATCGTGGGCCGCGGTCCCCAGATCGACCGCATGGTCAAACAGATCAGCTATTTTGAGTATATCGTGACGGATTCCGAACTCGAAGCGCTGATCCTGGAGAACAACCTGATCAAGGAGCATCGTCCCAAGTACAACACTCTGCTCAAGGATGATAAGACCTATCCTTACATCAAGGTCACGGTTGGCGAGGCCTATCCCCGCATCCTGTTCTCCCGCCAGATGAAAAAAGACAAGTCCCGCTATTTCGGACCCTTTTCCAGTGCCCAGGCAGTGCGCAGCACGATCGAGCTGATCAACCGCATGTACGGCCTGCGGGACTGCAACCGCGTCCTGCCCAGGGACTTCGGCAAGTACCGCCCCTGCCTGAATTTTCATATGAACCGCTGCTGCGGACCATGCACAGGGGAGATCGCCGCAGAGGAATACCGGAAGCGGATCGACATGGCGCTGGAATTTCTCTCCGGCAACTACAAACCCGTCCTCCGCGATCTGACGGAAAAAATGGAAAAGGCCTCGGAAGAGATGCACTTTGAGGAGGCCATCCACTGGCGTGATCTGCTCCAGAGCGTACAGCAGGTCGCCCAGAAGCAGAAGATGTCCGAGGGAGTGGGCGAAAACCGCGACGTCCTCGGTGTTGCCGTCGAGCACGAAAACGCGGATGCAGACGGCGTCATACAGGTCTTTTTTGTCCGGGACGGAAAGCTCATGGGCCGCGAACACCACTATATGGTGCATGTCGGCGGCCAGCCGGAGGGCGCCATCCTCTCGGAATTCATCAAACAGTTTTACGCCGCGACACCCTTTGTGCCCAGGGAGATCTTCCTTCCCGTGGAGCCGGAGGACCATCAGCTTCTGGAGGACTGGCTCAGTGCCCGCCGCGGCAGCAAGGTCACACTTTTTGTCCCCAAAAAAGGTAAAAAAGAAAAGCTCGTTGAACTGGCTGTCCAGAATGCTTCACTCGTCCTTCAGAAGGACCGCGAACGTCTGCGCCGTGAAGAGGGCCGCACCATCGGAGCCGCGAAAGAGATCGCGGATCTGCTGGGACTGGCTTCTGTCCGCCGTATGGAAGCATACGATATTTCAGATATCAGCGGATTTGCCAATGTGGGATCCATGGTGGTCTATGAAAACGGCAAACCCAAGCGCAGCGACTACCGCAAATTCCGCATCAAATCTGTCGCCGGCCCCAATGATTATGCCTGCATGCACGAGGTCCTGACCCGGCGCTTCCGCCACGGGCTGGAGGAGCAGCAGGAGATGGAGGAAAAAAACCTCGACGTGGAGTTGGGCAGCTTTACACGTTTTCCCGATCTCATCCTCATGGACGGCGGACGCGGACAGGTCAACATCGCGACCCAGGTCCTGGAGGAGCTGGGCCTGGACATCCCCGTCTGCGGCATGGTCAAGGATGACAACCACCGCACCCGCGGTCTGTATTTCAAAAATGTGGAGCTTCCCATCGACACCTCAGGAGAGGGATTCAAGCTTATTACCCGCATTCAGGATGAGGCCCACCGCTTTGCCATCGAGTACCACAGGTCCCTGCGCGGCAAGGCCCAGGTCACCTCGCGGCTCGATGCTATTCCCGGCGTGGGCCCCGCCCGCAAAAAGGCCCTGATGCGCAGCTTCCGCTCCATAGAGGATATCATGGCGGCCACACCCGAAGAACTGGCTGCCATTCCGGAGATTCCTTCCCGTCAGGCACAGGAGATCTGGAAATTCTTCCACCCCGATGAGCAGAAAGATATTTTGTTACAGCACAGACCCACCTGAAACTCGAGGTGTTTTTGAGCGGTTTTCAGCGAAAAAAACCGAGTTGTACGGCGCGCGACGCACGCAAGGCGTATTGAAATCGTCGCGCGCAGAGTTACAAGTTCACGTCCCGATAGGGCGTGAACTGTAACGATATTTCTGTTTCAGACTGACTGCGGCTGTATATTTTTTCGACAGAGATCAATGTTCCCTTTTTGTCCCTGACTCCCTGACATTGAGGCATTCCAAAAGAGATAATTATCATGAAAATGACCATAGATGCCGAACCCCGTGAACTGGTGCTCCGGGATTTCGACGCACATACAGCTTCCGGCCGTGCCCAGATTGAAGAGATGCGGCAGGGAACAGCGACTTATAAGGGAGTGCCGATCAAATTCGGCTATCTCCCCAAATATTTTTCCGAAGAAGGTTTTGCGAAGTTGAAAAGTGACCTGGAGCAGGCCTGGAGGATTCTGGTCCGTGTGATCGGGGAATACCTGGACAAGCCTGATTACCGTGCCCTGTTCGGCTTTTCGCCGGAGCTCGAGGAGATGATCCTGCACCGCCCCGACTACAGCACTCTGCTGCCGGTCTGCCGTCTGGATATTTTCCTCAACGAGGAGACGGGGCAGTTTAAATTCTGCGAGTTCAATGCCGACGGCAGCAGCGCCATGAATGAGAACGCCGAGCTCTACCGCACCTACCGCAATACCCTGCTCTGCCGCGAGATGGATCAGCGGTACGACCAGGCCATGTTCGAGCTCTTTGACTCCTGGGTCCGGACCTTCCTTAGCATTTATGCAGAGGGACGGGACACAAAAGGGCAAAGTGCAGAGGGACAAAACACAAGAGAACAGAATGCAGACGGACAAAGCGCGGCCGTCAAAGACGAGCTTCCCGCTGTCGCGATCGTCGATTTTCTTGAAAAAGGCTCCTCTGCCGCAGAATTTACGGCTTTCCGGGAGGCCTTTGAGCGGGCAGGATGCAGGGCTTATGTGGCGGAGATCCGCGATATGCTCTATGAGAACGGCAGGCTTGTGACCGGAGAGGGTTATGCTGTCGACGCCGTCTACCGACGCGCTGTGACCAGTGACATTCTTGCCCACAAAGAGGAGGTCGGACCTTTTCTGCAGGCCGTCCGGGACCGCAGTGTCTGCCTAATCGGGGACTTCTGCACGCAGGTTGTGCACGATAAGGTGCTTTTCCGCATCCTGCATGATCCCCGCACAGCTGCCTTCCTTTCCGCAGAAGACAATGCCTTTGTCGCGGCCCATGTGCCCTTCACGGCAATGCTGACCCGGGAGACGGCAGACCGTGAGGATGTCCGCAGAGACAAAGATAAATGGATCATCAAACCCCGGGATTCCTATGGGGCACACGGCATTTATCCGGGCCGCCTGTGCAGTGAAGAGGAGTGGAATGAACAGCTCGACCTGCGCGCGGACACGGATTACATTCTTCAGGAATTTGTGACGCCCTATAGAACGGATAATATTTATTTCGGTGCCAGGGAACCGCGTTGGCAGTCCTTCTCCAATATGACAGGTGTCTACCTCTATGGCGGCAGGGTGGCGGGCATATACTCCCGCGCATCCGTGACCCCCATCATTTCCGTTGAGGGCGACGAGCATGAGATGACCACCATTGTGCTGAAAAAACGATGAGGGCAGTATTTATCAGAATTCGTAAATAAAATCATAAAAAGAATCATATATAGATTCATTTATAGAAGCATATATAGTTGAGAAGGAGGTCAGGAGCACAGGTATGTCGTATGTAAGCATTGATGAAATCGTCGAAAAAATGAATCTGGTCAACCTCGCGCCCGAGATCTCCACGGAAGGGATCAAGGTCAGGCAGACTGAGGTCAACCGTCCCGCACTGGAACTGACGGGCTATTTTGATCATTTCGCAGCGGGAAGAATCCAGCTGATCGGCCTGGTGGAGCATTCCTATATCGAGCAGATGGACGAAGAGTCGGAGAGAGCCGCTTTCGAAAAGCTCTTTTCCCTGGATGTCCCCATGGTGATTTTTACCCGTGGTATGTACCCGGATGACGTCATCATGGAAATCGGACGCAAACACGGAATGCCCATGTATCTCACCAACCAGGCGACCAGTCCTTTTATGGCGGAGATCCTGCGCTGGCTCAATGTGCGCCTGGCTCCCTGCATTTCCATTCACGGTGTCCTGGTGGATGTCTACGGGATCGGTGTCCTGCTGACCGGTGACAGCGGTATCGGCAAATCCGAGGCGGCCCTGGAACTGATCAAGCGCGGCCATCGTCTTGTTGCGGACGACGTGGTCGAGATCCGCAAGGTCAGCGAGGTGACCCTGATCGGAATCGCTCCTGCCATCACCAAGCACTTTATCGAACTTCGCGGCATCGGCATCATTGATGTCAAGACCCTGTTCGGCGTTTCCAGCGTCCGTGACAGCCAGAGTATTGACATGGAGATCCATTTGGAAGAATGGGACAAGAACCGGGAATATGACCGCCTCGGCATGGAGGACAATTATTCAGAATATCTGGGCAACAAGGTGATCTGCTACCGCGTTCCGGTCCGCCCGGGCAGAAACGTGGCGATCATCTGCGAGTCCGCCGCGGCCAACCACCGCCAGAAGCTCATGGGATACAACGCCGCACATGAACTGTACAAACGTGTACAGGAGAATCTCATGCGCAAATCCAGAGAAAAAGATGATGAAGAAGAGTAATTGTTATAATACACGCCCTCCGGGAGAGTGTGTACTGTAAAGAATGAGCTGCAGCAGAGTATATGCCGCATGGTGTGACCGGGGATCTGCACGCGTACCCTGCGCGGTAAAGCCCTGAAAACAATAGGCGCGGCAGGATGGAGGAGACGTGATTCACAGAGCATTGCAGGAGGAAATGGAGCAGATTCTGCCCCAGGGGCAGATTCATTATAATGAACCGATGGACCGCCACTGTTCGTTCCGGACCGGCGGGCCGGCGGATGCCCTTGCGGTCGTGAAGACGGAAGAGGAAATGGCATCTCTGCTGAAGCTGCTCAGGGAACGGGAAGAGCCGTATTTCCTTCTGGGAAGAGGCACAAATCTTCTGATTGGCGACGGCGGTTACCGGGGGGTGATCGTCACCGCAGCGGCTGCCCCTTCCGCGGAGGGGAGTCAGAGTGCGCAGGACCTGTCTGCAGGTTTGGAGGGGGATTTTCCTCTCGACGGAGTCTGCGTGGAGGGAAATTGCGTCACTGCCGGCGCCGGAGCCACACTCAAGGCGGCGGCACTGGCAGCCATGGAAAACGGCCTGACCGGTCTGGAATTTGCCGCGGGTATTCCCGGCACTGTGGGAGGAGGTCTGGTGATGAATGCGGGCGCCTATGACGGCGAGATCCGGTTTGTCACACGCTCGGTGCGTCTGCTGATGCCGGACGGCAGCATCCGGGACTACAGCGGCAGACAGATGGCCTTCGGCTACAGGACCAGTGTGCTGCGCAGCATCGATGCGGTGGCTCTGCGGGCACAGTTTGAACTGATGCCGGAAGATCCGGAGAAGGTGCGCGCCAGGATCGCGGATCTGGCTGAAAGGCGCCGTTCCAAACAGCCCCTGGAATATCCCAGTGCCGGCAGCACATTCAAACGGCCGGAGGGAATGTTTGCAGGCAAGCTGATCATGGACGCCGGCCTTGCCGGCTACAGTGTGGGCGGAGCACAGGTCTCCGAGAAACACTGCGGTTTTGTCATCAACAAGGGAGGAGCTACTTCCGCACAGATCCGGGAACTGATCGGTGATGTCCAGAAAAAAGTATTCGAAGACACAGGAGTCAGGCTGGAGCGTGAAGTGATTTTCCTGGGTGAATTCTGAGCCCGCACCTGAGCAATCCGGAAGAGTTTGGCATGGAGGGGGAAATATGCGTTTTGTCGTTGTGACAGGAATGAGCGGCGGCGGAAAGGCAACTGCGATCAAGATTCTCGAAGACGGAGGATATTACTGCGTCGATAATCTGCCTGTCCGCCTGATCGATAAATTTATGGAACTGGTTTTCATGCCCGGCAGCAACATAGACAAGGTTGTTCTGGGACTCGATGTGCGCGCTGACCGTCCTTTTATCTATGTGGAGGAAGTTCTGTCCGCGCTGCGCGAGAGGGGATATGATTATGAGATCCTGTTCATGGACGCCAGTGACGACACACTGATCAAGCGCTATAAAGAGACTCGCCGCGCCCATCCCTGCGAGCCCCAGGGCCGTGTGGAGGACGGGATCCGCAAGGAGCGCGAGATCCTGCGCCAGATCAAATCCAAGGCGGACTATGTTTTTGATACGTCCAGTCTGCTTGTGCGAGAACTCCGCGAGGAACTGATCAGGGTTTTTGTCGACGACGAGAAATACAATTCCCTGATCGTTTCGGTCATGTCTTTCGGCTTCAAAAACGGGATCCCCCACGATGCGGATCTTGTCTTTGATGTCCGTTTTCTGCCCAATCCTTATTACATCGATGAGCTCAAGAACCTGACAGGCAATGACAAGCCTGTCTCGGATTATGTGCTCTCTTTTCCCCAGACGACCGAATTCAGGAAAATGCTGAGCAGCATGATCCGCTTCCTGATCCCCTACTATGTCGATGAGGGAAAAAACCAGCTGGTGATCGCCATCGGCTGTACGGGCGGTCAGCACCGCAGCGTGACTATTGCCAACTGCCTGTATGAGGACCTTAAGGACCATGGGGATTACGCGCTCAAGATCTACCACAGGGATTCAAAAAAGTAGAAGAAAACTGTTTTCAGACATAGGTACTTGTAAAGAACTGTACATGGAGGTGAAGCTGCCAAGATGTCTTTTTCCGGTAATCTGCGGGCGGAAGCGGCCCGACTGATCCCGCCCGGGAGGCAGGACAGGGATACGGCCCTTGCGGCTCTCATTGCCAATATCTGTACCTTAAGTACATCGGAAGACGGCTTGATCCGACTGCATTTTTCCGCAGGCAATATTCTGGCCTTAAGAAAGTGCTTTACTTTAATTCAGAAAAACGTTAATATAAATTCTGGTTTCCCGGCTTCGTGGATGTCTTTCACTGAAATGAAGACGGAAGCACAGACTGAAGGTGCCGGGACACCCGCAAACAGAGAAAAAGCAGTTCCTCCGGACCTGTTGCTGGATGCTTCGGAGCAGATCACAGATCTGCTGCGGAGGCTCCGTTTTCTGAACAGGGACGGGACGCTGCGTATTCAGGACGGGACGCTGGAGCCGGAGCTTGTCGGCGGGAAGAGGAGCAGAGCGTATCTTCGGGAGATGTTTTTGTGCACAGGGTTTATGAACGACCCGGTCAGGAGATATCATCTGGAATACCGATGCTTTTCGGAGCCGCAGGCACTGCAGCTGCAGGGGGTGCTCTCCAGACACGGAATCCACGCAGGGATGACACGCCGCAAAAGGTACTTTGTTGTCTATGTAAAGGACTCCGAGGATATTGTCACACTTCTGCATCTGATGGAAACTTCTGTCGGCCTGATGGCGACAGAGAATGCGCGCATTCTCAAAGAGGTTAGAAACTCCGTAAACCGTCGTGTCAACTGCGAGACCGCCAATATCGGCAAGACCGTCAAATCCGCGGGCAGACAGATGGAGGATATCCGTTATCTTCGTGAGAACGGTATTTTACAGACACTTCCTGCCCCGCTCCGCGAAGCAGCAGATCTTCGTACAGAGCACTCCGGTGCTTCTTTGACGGAACTGGGAGAACTCGCCAAACCACCGGTCGGAAGATCGGGCATGAATCATCGACTCCGGAAACTGTCCGCGCTCGCGCAGAAAGCACGGGAGGAAAAAAATCTTTCCTGAGGATTCCGGAATGAACAGGATCAATTTAATGATTACAGCGGGAAACCGCAAGATAGGAGTTTTGTATGCTGAGGAAATCGATCTTGATCAATCGGCCGCAGGGACTGGAAGGCCGTCCTATTGCAGAGCTGGTACAGGTTGCGAGCAAGTACGAGAGTCGTGTGTATCTTGAACATGGTACAAGGAAGGTAAATGCAAAGAGTATCATGGGCATGATGTCTCTTCAGGCTGTGTCCGGCGATAGTATAGAGGTTATGATTGATGGAGACGATGAGGCCAGGGCTATGGATGAGATTTCCGCTTTCCTCTGCTGCGGAGAGAAAAAGGCCTGCGCAGCTGTCTGATGACCGGCGCCCGGGCCGGCCGGTACATTCTGCTTTGACTGCAGCATACAGTGCGGAAAAGAAGCGGGATGGACAATTGAATATTTGAAAACAAAAACGCGTCCGGAGGAGCAATCCCCGGACGCGATATTTTTACTGTAAAATATAAAAACCCCCATAAAAGGGAGGATGCCAGGTACTTGCGTACCTGGCATAGTTATGAAAAAGTTATTCGTAAGCCTGCTGCATTGGCGACATTTTGAGCTGTACTGCTTTTCGCTGTTCAGCTTATAAACAGAGTATACTTATGAAAAATGGACGGACAATGAGAAACAATTTAAAAATCATTTAATAAAATATGAACAAATTTTTAACAAGTACTGCAGGAAGTTTCGGGAGCTCTCACATGCGGTTGATTACGTTTCTGAACCGGGGCAGATAAGAGTTTTTGGGCGTTACAGACCCACCTGAAACGCGAGTGTTTTTCGCGCGCTTTTCGCGAAAAACCCGAGTTGAACGGCGAAAATCGCGCGCGAAGCGTATTGGAATGCGATTTTCGCGACGTTACATGTACACGCCCTCGATAGGGCGTGTACTGTAACTTTTTGGCGGTTTTGTCCTGCAAGGGCATTGTTTTCCACTTTACATCGATATATTTATGTCGTTATAATAGCTGTTATGTTGAAAGCAGTTTTTTTGATCAAAAACCCAAAGGCTGTGCACTCTGATGCAGTGACGGCCGAGATGACCCGCACGGCAGAAGCTCTCCGGGAAGCCGGATTGATCAGCGGTATTCTGACAGCGGATTCAGCGGAAGCTGCTGCTGCAGCTGCCCGGGAAGTGCTTTTTTCAGCGGAGAATGCTGCTGCGTCAGCGGAGCAGATTTTTCCAACTGCCGGAAAAGCAGCGGGTGCTCCCGGGATTGAGGAGACGCTCTTTCTGTGCGAGGGCGGGGATGTCCTGCGGGAACTTCTGGAAAAGGGAGCGTACGCCATAGGATATGCACATGCGGACAATTCCGCGGAGCACTTTTCGGGAGCTCCTTATATCGTGCAGGAGCCGGATCTGGTCGATGCGGACAGCTATGTCAAAATGTATCAGCGGGCAGCAGGCCTTCCATGGACGATCCTGGAGACGAAGCGATGCCTTGTACGGGAGTTTACCGAAGAGGATCTGGACGGGATCTATGCCCTCTATGACGCTCAGGCCTGCCGCTTTCTCCAGCCTCCCTCTGCGGACCGCGCCAGGGAAAGAGAGATTCTGAGAGCCTATATTGAGCGGATCTACGGCCTGTACGGCTTCGGCCACTGGGCTGTTTTTTTAAAGGATGAGCCGGAGGTCCTGATCGGACGGATCGGCTATTCCGCCATCACGACCCGGCAGGAGCAGGAGGCACAGGCACTGGGACTTTCAGCTCTTGACGCGGATTTCGGGTTTCTGGTCGGGGCCAAATGGCGCGGACAGGGAATTGCGGAGGAAGTCAGCAGGGCGCTTCTGCGTTATGGTTTTACGGAACTGGGATTTACATGTGTGCGGGCGGATGCGCGCAATGACAACGCCGCTTCGCAGCATCTGCTCACGAAACTGGGGTTTGTGCCCGCAGGAAGCTGTACTCCGGAAAAGGAAGGAGAAGCTGCGGATAAAACGCTTTTTATATATGCCCAAAAGGAAATGAATCAGAAGGAGGTATAAACATGGTCAATCAGAAATACCTTGCAATGCTCGATAACAAGTCTGTGATCCGCGAACTGTCGGAATACGCGACCGCGCGCGGAAAGGAAATAGGATACGAAAATGTATTTGATTTCAGTCTCGGGAATCCTTCGGTGCCTGCGCCGGACAGCTACAGAGATATCTCTGTCAGGCTGCTGCAGGAGGAAGAGCCCCTGAAGCTTCACGGATACAATCCGACCATGGGCGATCCCCGCGTCAAGAAGATGGTCGCCGAGTCCCTGAATAAGCGTTTCGATATGGCTTATGAGGCAGGACATATTTTCCCGACTTCCGGTGCGGCAGGCGCTATTGCCCATGCTCTCCGCTGTGTGACAGAGCCGGGTGAGGAAGTCATGGTCTTCGCTCCCTTTTTCTCTGAGTATGGCCCCTATATTGAAGGTACCGGCGCGAAAATGCGCATTGTGCCCATCAAGGAGGACGACTTCCAGATCAACTTCGATGCTGCGGACGGAATCTTTAACGAAAAGACTGCCGCGGTTCTGATCAATACACCCAATAATCCCTCCGGCGCGGTCTACACCGAGGAGACACTTACCCGCCTGGCAGAGGTGCTGACTGAGAAATCCGCCCGCTATGGCCACACCATCTTCCTGATCTCCGATGAACCCTACCGCGAGATCATGTTTGACGGCAAAAAGCAGGCCTATCCGGCAAAGTTTTACCCTCACACGCTGACCTGCTACTCCTTCTCCAAGTCCCTCTCCGTGCCCGGCGAACGTGTCGGCTATGTTGCGGTCTCCCCGGACTGTGAGCAGGCGGACAAGATGGTCGCCATGATGGGACAGATTTCCCGGGGTCTGGGCCACAACTGCCCTTCCTCCCTGCCCATGCTGGCAGCGGCTTATTGCCTCGAAGACACTTCCGACCTCTCGGTCTATGAGACCAACATGAACCTGCTCTATGACACCTTCAAAGAACTCGGATTCACAGTCCCCCGTCCCGGCGGTACCTTCTACATCATGCCCAAAGCACTGGAGGACGACGCGACTGCCTTCTGCCAAAAGGCCCTCAAATATGACCTTGTCTTTGTGCCCGGCGACGGCTTCCATGCCCCCGGCTTCTTCCGTGTTGCCTACTGCGTGGACACAGAGAAGGTAGAGCGTTCCCTTGCCGCCATCAGGCGCTTTGTGGAAGCAGAATATCCGGATCGCTGAAAGGATAATACCGGAAAGATTATTATCTGAAAGACTATTACCCGAAAGTATGTTGCTGTAACGGCATAATAAAAAACACTTTGCCGTTTACGGTAAAGCACGGTAAACAATAGCAATGCTCCGGGACAATAAAGGAAGGACATAGTATTCATGATTGAACTGTTGAAAGCCGCGCTGTTCGGACTGGTGGAAGGCATTACGGAATGGCTTCCCGTCAGCAGCACCGGTCATATGATCCTGCTGAATGAGTTTGTGACGCTCCGCGTCTCGGCGATTTTCTGGCAGATGTTTCTCGTAGTGATTCAGCTGGGAGCGATCCTGGCAGTCGTGGTCCTCTACTGGAACACGATCTGGCCTGTCAAAAAAGATTCCGCGACCGGAAAGCGTTATATCGACAAGGATACGATCAGCCTCTGGTGCAAGACCATTGTGGCCTGTGTCCCCGCCGCCCTTGTGGGAATTCTGGCTGACGACTGGCTGGAGGTGCACTTTTACAACTGGTTCGTAGTTTCGGTCATGCTGATCGTGGTCGGTATCGCCTTTATCATAGTGGAGAACCGCAATTCAGGTAAAAAGGCTGTCACCAGAAAGCTGCGGGACCTGACCTACCGCGAAGCCCTTTTCATCGGGCTGTTCCAGCTGATCGCCGCGATCTTTCCGGGCACTTCCCGCTCCGGCGCGACGATCCTGGGCGGAATCATGATCGGTGTATCCAGAACAGTGGCGGCGCAGTTCACCTTTATTCTGGCCATCCCGGTCATGTTCGGCGCCAGCCTTCTCAAGATCGTCAAATACGGACTTTATTTTTCCGGTATGGAAATGGCAATTCTGGCGGTCGGCATGATCGTCGCCTTCGTCGTCTCTGTCCTGATCATCCGCTTCCTGATGAGTTATATCCGCTCACACGATTTCAAGGTATTCGGATGGTACAGGATCGTTCTCGGACTGCTGGTCATCATCTACTTCACAGTGATCCGCAGATGATTTGTTTTTTAAACAGATAATTTGTTTTTAGAATTGAACATTTTTATTGAAAAAAATGCAGTTACTTGGAAAAGTAACGAGCCTCACACGGGGTTTTGTGCTACAATAAACAATGGCTCGGAATGAAAATGAGCCTGCTTGCATTCAAAACGATCAGCAGCGTCAGTACTGCAGCCAACAGGAGGATGAAATGGCAAATAACAGGAAAAAAAGAAACACAAACCAGAAGCCGGAAGAGGCAAAGACTCAGGCACCTGTAACAGAGGAAGCCGAGGAAGTCACACCGGTTAAGGAAAGCAAGGCGGAGCCTAAAGCTGAGAGCAGCGCAAAGAGCAGCGCCGACCGTGAAAAGCAGCGCAAAGAAGACAGACAGAACCTGCTTCTTCTGATCGGTGTCGTCGCTTTTCTCGCGGTTGTCGGAATCGTGATCTGGCTTACTTCCGGATCTTCTGACGAAGAGAAGGCATCTGCAGCAACAACCACACAGGTTGCCGCGGCTGATGCGACAGCAGCTGCAGAGACAGCTGTTGCGGAAGCAGAGACAGAGACTGAGGAGGAAGCTGAGGCAGTAGAAGAGACTGCAGAAGAAACTGAGGAAGAGGCAGTCGGGGAAGAAGCTGCTCCCGCTGAAGAAGAAGCTGCTCCCGCTGAGGAAGAGGTCCAGGAAATCGTTGTAGAAGACGAAGAGGATGCCGCGCCTGCAGAAGAGGCAGCTGCTCCTGCTGAGGAAGTTACCTCTACGACAGTTCTCGATGCCGGTACGGTCTATACGATCGAGAACCCTATGACCCTTTATTCTGAAGCATCTACTGATTCCGAAGCTGTAATGGAACTGGTTCCCGGCTGGAGTGTTGCGATTGAAGAAGCTGCAGAGGCCGGCAACGGCTGGCATCGTGTTTCCGTATGGCTCAGCGGAGCACCTACATATGGCTTCATTCAGATTCCCTGATGCTCAGACAATTGCGTTTGAATATCCATATTTGAAGTGCAGACAGAATGCGGTCAGCCTTCTGTCTGGTCTTTACACAAGGGGAGTACGAAAGACAGATGCAGTTCTATCGCGCTATGAAAAGCAGCAGGCATAAATAAAGACGGCATCCGTATCGTGTTTTTGAGACTTCGTCTGAACCGGCACAGGACTTTTACCTGTGCCGGTTTTTCATGTCAAAGAGAATTTGCTTTGCCTAACACAAAGGGAACAGGTCCATGGCCGCAAGTATGAACGGTATCGAAGACTGAGAGGAGAAAGATGCAAAGATATTTTTTATTTATCTGCAAAAGCATATTGCTGGGAGTCGGGCTCGCAATGGACGCTTTCTCTGTCTCCATGGCAAACGGCCTTCAAAATCCCGGGATGAGCAGAAAGAGGATGTTCACCATTGCCGGGACATTTGCTTTTTTCCAGTTTCTGATGCCGGTGACCGGATGGATCTGTGTCCACACAATTTCCGAGCGCTTCACTGCTTTTCAGAAGATGATACCCTGGATCGCTTTTCTTCTTCTGGGCTTCATCGGAGGCAAAATGCTTGTGGAGGGAATCCGGGGAGCGGAGGAAGTACAGGAGGAAATCCGACTGTCGCACAGCGAGCTGCTCATGCAGGGGATCGCCACATCCATTGACGCACTTTCCGTCGGATTTACGATTGCGCCTTACAGCACAGGCGAGGCGCTCTTTGCTTCGGCCCTGATCGGAGTTACTACACTGATCATCTGTCTGGCCGGCATACGGATCGGCAGGTATTTCGGGATGCGGCTGGCCGGCAGGGCATCCATCCTCGGCGGCGTGATCCTGATCCTGATCGGATGTAAGATTTTGTTCGGCGGGGGATTCTGAAAAGAAGATGTTTCCGCACTGCACCTCGATTTTTGCAGGATTCTGCAGGATTTTTTGAGGCAGTCTGGACAGTAACGATTTACTTTATGGACTTTTTATGATACGATACTTCCACTTGCTTATCAGATTTTTACTGAACTATAGTTCCGCATAATAATTAGACTTACAAATAGGCAATCACTTAATAATTCCTTATAAATACTGGTGTTTTCAGCCACTTTTCTTGATATAGTAAGTCGAACATGGTATAATGTAAGTACATTTA
>Ga0310695_10003170_pt1 | contig 32869 bp, 23 predicted proteins | sample RumenRJG_04DNA_FD_203882 | JGI IMG/M metagenome (GOLD analysis project Ga0310695, IMG submission 203882) | Bovine rumen microbial communities from Lethbridge, Alberta, Canada - RJG_04 (v2) (version 2) | ecosystem: Host-associated > Mammals > Digestive system > Stomach > Rumen | place: Canada... | reverse complement strand
CGAAGTTGAAAAGATCAACAAGTTCAATGCCGATATCCAGGATGATGCCTCGCTCAACATCTCGGACGTGACATCGCTGATTGACTACGTGCTCAATTAGCCGGCTCGGCACGTCAACACATGAAACGCCAGTGACCCGATGAGAGGATTACTGGCGTTTTTTCTTCTACTGGCAATCTGTTATCCCTTGAGGGCTGCAAGTTGCTTGGGATTGCCCACGATCCAGAGGATGTCCCCTGACTGGAATTTCAGGTCCAGGGTGGGGGAGATGTACTCGTCTTCACCCCTCTGGACTGCGACAAGAAGGGCTCCGTAGTCTTCGCGAAGCCGTGTGTCCTCGAGACGCACACCCACAATGGGTGAGTCCTTGCTGATCGCAAAATGGGTGAACTTGACCTCATAGTCGGGAGTTGCACCGCCGGCGTGCTGGGCTTCGACGAGGGGTAGCATGCGCTGGATTTCATCCTCGGTGGCGATCACTCCGAGAACATCACCGGGAAAGATGCGCATGTCGCCCGATGGCACCGGATGCAACTTGCCGGCACGATGGATATTGACCAGGTTCACACCATAGCGAGTGCGCAAGTCCAGGTTGCGCAATCTCTCTCCCACAAACGGGCAATCGTGTCCCACCGTCATGTAGGCCAGGTGCAAGTCGCTCACGAGGTTGTTCTCGTGGCCGGTGCGGCGGTTCTCACGCTCGTTGATGTTGCTGACGAAGCGTTTCTCGATGAGGTTGATGCGCTTGCGCAACGGGTTGGGCAGGAATGAGATGACAAACAATGTCGCCATTGCGAGCAAGATTGAAACTATCACTGCAACCGCACTGGGATATACGCCTTGAAGCAGCGATGCGACAAAGGCAATCGAGAGTGTGACACTGATGATGAGCATGACGACGATGGGGACATAGGAGACTGTCCCTGTCGATTCCACGAGTTTTTCTTGCTCGACGCGTTTCACCGTTGGCATGATGATCGACACGATGAATGGCGCAACGATAATCAGCGATGCCAGTGCGCGCGCCAGTCGTGACCACGCGCCATCACCCATCCACCGCTGTATCAAGGGCATCAAGTAGGTGCGGCACAGGACTATCAGGGCGATGATGATTACCGAGTACACTACCATCCTGATCAGGTAGCGGGTAATAACTGATTTCCATAGTGATGAGGTCTCGCTGGAGACACTCTCATTGGCATCATGGCTATAACCGTTCAGCACGCGTGTCCAACTCTTGGGCAAGACCTTGTATAACCGTTCATAGCATGGCACGGCCTGCTTGATGAAGAACGGGGTCGTGAAAGTGGTGATCACCGACACGGCCACGATAATCGGATAAATGCTCTTGTCGAGCACTCCTAGTCCTGTGCCCAGGGTCGCTATAATAAAGGAGAATTCACCGATCTGTGTCAACGAGAAGCCGGATTCCATCGCCAGGCGCAACGGCTGGCCGGTTGCCAGCATGCCGAATGTGCCAAAGACGATCATGCCCCCAATGACCACAGCGGCCAGCAAGGCAATCACGCTCCAGTGCTGGGTCATCACGGTGGGGTTCACCATCATGCCAACCGAGATGAAGAACACGGCGCCAAACAAGTCCTTGACAGGGGAGATGAGGCGCTCGATGCGCTCGGCCTCGATGGTGCCGGCGAGAATCGATCCCATCACAAAGGCTCCCAATGCAGCCGAGAAGCCCGAGTTGATCGAGAACAGCACCATGGCAAAACACAATCCCATCGCGATGATTAACATCTGCTCGTCGCTGATGTAGCGCTTGAAGCGCTTGAACAGAGTGGGAATCGCAAAGATGCCCACAGTGAACCACATGATCAAGAAGAATGACAGTTTGAGAATGCTCTCCAACATCGCGTCACCCTTGACCTTGCCAGTTACTGCAATAGAGGATAGTATCACCATCATCACCACGGCAAAGAGGTCCTCGACAATGAGAACGGCCAGCGTCATGGGCACAAAGCGGCGCTGCCTCATGTTCAGGTCGGTCAATGCCTTGATTATGATCGTTGTTGACGACATGGAAATCATGCCGCCCAGGAAAATGCTGTTGACGAGACCATACCCCAGGAACTTGCCCACGACAAAACCCAGGCTCATCATGCCCAGCACAATGATGAGGGCCGTGATGATAGCCGACCCGCCCACGTCGATCAGTTTCTTAAAACTGAATTCCAATCCCAGCGAGAACAGCAGGACAATGATGCCGATCTGTGCCCAAAATTCGATATTCGCCTCCACTGCCACCGATGGCAACAAGGCAAAATGAGGACTGGCCAGGAAGCCGGCAACGATATAGCCGAGCACAATGGGCTGTTTCAGCATCTTGAAGATGACAGTCGCGATTGCGCCCAGCACGAGAATCAACGCCAAGTCGCTAATCAGACTATTGATATCGAGAGATTCCATATCTTCTTTTCAGTAGAATAAATTAGATGTAGTAGGTTGTCTTTACATGTTCATCTCGTTGGTGATGGTTATCGAGATGGCGTTGCTCTTCTCCTTGAGTTCGTTAAACATCATGGGGACATTAACGTTATTCTTGCTCCTGACCATGAAGTTGACGATAGTCAATTGGTTGTCATACTCATACTTCATGTACTCGTCGCTGATGTGCACTTCGTTGGCCATGAGCACATCGCGCAGCGACTGGATATCGTCCAGGATGCCATGCACCTTGACCCGTATGATCTTTGACTCCCACAGGAAATTGTGCCGTTGCTCGATACGCTCGATGTTCACCAGGATGAAAATGATGAGGAGTGTTGCAATTATCGACACTAGATACATGCCCGATCCTACTGCCAGGCCGATGCATGCCGCCATCCAGATGCCGGCGGCAGTGGTCAGTCCCCTCACCGAACCTTTCATCTGGATAATTGCGCCGGCGCCCAGAAAACCGACGCCGCTCACCACTTGAGCCGCAATGCGGCCCGGGTCGCCGTTCTTGAGGCCCATATACTCCTGCGGTATGTATATCGAGATGAGCATGGCCAGTGTGGCACCCATCGAGATGAGCGCAAAGGTGCGCAGGCCGGCGATTTGTCCTTTGCGGCGCCGCTCCATGCCGATGGTGGCGCCCAGCACAAGACTTAACAGTAATTTAGTGATAGCCCCTACCAGATTGACTTCTGGACTGATGATATCGCGATAAATGTTTTCTAACATGGTCAACAATATATATTTTCCTGCAAATTTAGCCTTTTTGCTGCACTTTTGCAACCCAATGTGCAAAAATACCTATATTTGCACCTAATATTCAATATCCGAAAGAATTTACAATGAAAAGAATCCAATTCTTACTCCTAATCCTGGCTATTGCCTCGACACAGATAAGCGCCCAGATGCTTGTGGGTACCTATAACATCCGCTACAAGAACGGCGGCGACAGCGTTAAGGGTAATGAGTGGACCAAGCGCTGCCAGGTGATATGTGACCAACTGAATTTCATGTCCCCAGCCATCGTCGGCACCCAAGAGGTGCTTCATGGGCAACTGCTTGACATGCTGGACCGTCTTGACGGATATGGCTACATCGGCGTTGGCCGTGACGACGGCAAGCAAGAAGGAGAATATGCCGCTGTTTTTTACAAGAAGGCCCAGGTACGCCTCCTTGACCAGGGCAACTTCTGGCTCAGCGAGACGCCCGACCGTCCCGGCCTTGGATGGGATGCGGCGTGTGTGCGCGTCTGCACTTGGGGCAAGTTTGCCGGGCAAACGGCTACCGACGATGAGGCATTCTATTTTTTCAATCTGCACATGGACCACGTGGGCGTTGTCGCCCGCCGCGAAGGCGCCAAACTGATTGTGAGGAAAATCCGTGAGATTGCAGGCGATAGGCCGGTAATCGTGACCGGGGACTTCAATGTGGACCAGAATGACGAGATTTATTCCATATTCACACAATCTGGTTTATTGAAGGATTCCTTTGTTGCCGCTCGCCTGCGTTTTGCCGAGAACGGCACGTTCAATTCCTTTGACACCAATCTTTTCACAGCAAGCCGCATTGACCACATCTTTGTATCGCCAAGCATGCAGGTGGATTCCTATGGAGTGCTCACCAACAGTTACTGGACTCCTGACGAGGCTTCTGGCACTCGTGTAAAGGGTCATGATGCTCCCCAAGAGATCACCTTCAGCAAGTACACCCGCCGCCAGCCGTCGGATCATTACCCGGTATTCGTGCGCCTGAATCGGTGCCCTGCGCGGTAACGATCATGCGAGTCGTTATGGATTCAATCTCACAAAAGTCTTCTTAACTTATTTTAATCGGCCCATCCTGCAACAAAGTGCAAAAAAAACATTAATTTTGCCGATTCATGTGATTTAAAGACAATGATTAGTCCCATTATTGACGAGAATAAACTAGAGCGGCTGCGTGCGCTCATCAACAGCGCGCAACGCATCGCGATCACCTGTCACAAGTCACCCGACGGCGATGCGCTGGGCTCTTCACTCGCCCTGTGCCACGTGTTGCGGCGACTCGGCAAGGAGGCTGTGGTTGTCACCCCCGACATGGCCCCCAAGGCTCTGGAGTTCATTCCAGGCGTGAGGGAACTTGTTGTGTTCACCAAGCATGAGTTGCGGGCCCGCAATGTGCTGGGCGAGGCACAACTCATCTTCTGTCTCGACTTCAATTCCATGAAGCGCATCGACCGCCTGGCCGAGGTTGTCGAGCCTCTCAAGACCAAGCGGGTGCTCATCGACCATCATCTGGATCCAGATGACGCGTTTGATGTTTTAATTTCGCACCCCGAAGCGTCCTCCACATGTGAACTGGTGTTCCGGGTGCTCATGCAGATGGGACAGTTGCGTTTCATGGACCGCCAAGCGGCCAGTTGCCTGTATGTAGGGTTGTTGACCGACACGGGCGGCTTTGCCTACAGCAGTGATAATCCTGAATTCTACGAGATTCTGGCGTCCATCATGCGGCGACGCATCGATCGCGCCACCCTCTATAACAAGGCGATGAACACCTTCAGCGAGAATAGCCTGCGCCTTCAGGGGTATGCCATCAATGAGAAGATGCGCCTCTTCTCCGAACAGGGCGCCGCACTCATTGTCTTGAGCCAGGAAGAACTGGAACGCTTCAACTACAGCCGTGGCGATACCGAGACGCTCGTCAACAAGCCTCTGGCCATTCCAGGCATTTACTGGAGTGTGTTCTTGCGCGAGGATGCCGACAGGATTAAGGTCTCCTGCCGATCCCAGGGGGACTTCTCGGTGAGCGACATCTGCGCCCGCTACTTCAACGGCGGGGGCCACTCCAATGCCGCCGGTGGCGACTTCATCGGTACGCTTGACCAGGCCGTGAGTGTGTTCGAACAGGTGCTCAGCGACCTTTTCCCCAATACAAATTCTACTGATAATCAACCAACACAAGAAATAACAACATCATGAAGAATTATTCTGTTTTAATGTCGATTGTGCTGCTGGCTCTCGCCGCACTGTCATCATGCAACAACGACCAGAGTTATGCCGACCGACTCAACGAGGAGCGCAATGCCGTCAATGCCTATCTGGCCAATCACCGCGTCGTGATGTCGGTGCCCGAGGACTCGGTCTTTGAGGTGGGCGAGAACGCGCCTTTCTACCGCCTGGATCCCGATGGTAACATCTACATGCAGGTTCTCAATGCAGGTGACCGCCATGGTGACAAGGCCAAGGTGGGTGAGCCCATCTACTTCCGCTACTCCCGCTATAATCTTTCAATGTGGTATGCCGACGGGACATGGACATTGTATAGCGGGAACGAGAACACGATGGACTCGCAGTCATGCACATTCAACTATTCTGACTACACGTTGCCCACATCATCGCAGTGGGGCTACGGCTTGCAATACCCGCTCATTTACCTGGGCGTGGAGTGCGAGGTCAATCTGATTATCAAGTCGCAGTTCGGCTTCACCAGCGAACTATCCTACGTGATGCCGTTCTATTATCACGTGCGTTATTATCACAGTCAAATCTAAACGTGGTTTCCCGCTTCCAGGCGTTATGGCCAGGGTGGGACACTTCAATTCAACCAATTCAACAAATATGTCACTCATTAAGTCTATATCAGGAATTCGTGGCACCATCGGCGGTAAAGCCGGCGAAGGACTCACGCCGCTGGATATTGTCAAGTTCACCTCGGCCTATGCCACATTCATGCGCCGCAATTCACCCGTGAAGTCCAATGTCATTGTCGTGGGACGCGACGCGCGCCTCTCGGGACGCATGGTTCTCAACACCGTTATCGGCACCTTGACCGGCATGGGATTTGACGTTGTCAACATCGGCTTGGCAACAACACCGACCACCGAACTTGCCGTGGTGGGTGAGCATGCCTGCGGTGGCATTATCATCACCGCCAGCCACAATCCCCGCCAGTGGAATGCACTCAAACTGCTCAATCACAATGGTGAGTTCCTCACCGATGCCGAGGGCAAGGAAGTGCTGCGACTGGCCGAGGCTCAGGACTTTGACTATGCCAGTGTGGACCACTTGGGCCGTGAGCAGAAGAATTACACCTGGTTGCGCCGTCACATCGATCATGTCCTCTCACTGGAGTTGGTGGATGTGGACGCCATCCGTGCCGCTCATTTCAAGGTTGCCGTCGATGCGGTCAACTCGGTCGGTGGTATTGCCATTCCCCAGTTGCTGGAGGCGCTGGGTGTTGAGCATGTGGAGAAACTCTATTGCGATCCAACGGGTAACTTTGGTCACACGCCTGAGCCCATTCCGCAGAATCTGACCGCCATCAGCAATCACATGCGCGAGAGTGGCGCTGATGTGGGCTTTGTGGTCGATCCCGATGTGGACCGCCTGGCCATCGTGATGGAGAACGGAGAATTCTTTGTCGAGGAATACACACTGGTTGCCGTGGCCGATTATGTGCTGTCGCGCACGCCTGGCTCCACCGTCAGCAACCTGTCCTCTTCCAGGGCCCTGCGTGACGTGACCGTCAAGCATGGATGCTCTTACAGCGCTGCCGCTGTTGGTGAGGTCAACGTGACGACCGAGATGAGGCGCACGGGAGCCGTCATCGGGGGCGAGGGCAACGGCGGTGTGATCTATCCTGCCAGCCATTACGGTCGTGATGCGCTCGTGGGCGTTGCTCTGTTCCTCTCGTTGCTGGCTCGCAGCGGCAAGACCGTCAGCCAACTCAAGCAGACTTATCCTCAATACTGCATCGTCAAGGACCGCATCGACCTTGACCCGGCAATGGATGTGGATGCGATTCTGAAGGCTGTCGAGCAGCACTATCAGGGCGAACAAGTCACCACAATCGATGGTGTGAAAGTTGACTTTGAAGAAGGATGGGTGCACCTGCGTCGCAGCAACACCGAACCCATCATCCGCATCTATAGCGAGGCTCACACCCAGGAGCAGGCTCAGCAACTGGCCGACAGCGTCAAGAAAATCATGCAATCACTGATGCCCTGACGGGAAGTCCTCGCCCGAGTGCATATCCAACTCACGGTTCCATTGATACAGTCATTCGTGTAACAATGGAACCGCTTTTTTGTCATTTAACGGATAACTAACGCCCCCTGGCGTGCCAGGTCGTGGACTTCTACCCTGGATGTGTCGCTGCCATGATATAAAGCGTCTTTATCATAATATGCGCCAGAAACGACCACCCGCTTCACGTCACATTGTTCAAGCAACTTGTCAATCGATGCGTGAAACCGCTTGGTGATGATGACCTCATCCAGGGCCATCTTGCTTGATGACGTCATGTGTTTCCACTGCCCTGAACCTGCAATCATCATGCGGTGCCCCATGAGGAAAGCATAGGGCGGCTTGATCATGCATTCGTCAAGTTGCAGGGTATCATCACCGGAGAGAAACTGCAGGCGATTGATGCCATGGTGAGCAAGAAAACCCGAATAATAACGGGAAAAAGTGATGGAGTCAACCTCTTCATCATCAGGATCCCAGACATATCCTGTTCCGTCATGATAATATATAATAGGTGTTGATGTATAGGAATTGAAAATGACAAGCCCGCGATGAGGAGTGTGCGTTTCAACCCACAATGAATGCAGGAGCATGACTGCTATCGCTGCGCCTGCCGCTATCATGAATCGATGATCCTTGAGGTAAAGCCACAGTGTGATCAGCAGCAAGACTGTAAAATAGGCGATCACACCAAAGCCCGTTACATAAATGCCGCCCAAGTGTGACCATGGTAAACCGTTAATCACCTCGGTTATCCAATGGATGTATTGATAAATCGCGTCCAGCAAGCCATTAAGCCATGTCCATTCAAACCCCGCCGCAGTCACTAGCAGGAAGAGAGCCCCAAGCACCATGAAAAAGGGTAGAATCGGCACGATAGCGAGGTTGGATAGTACCGACATGATGGAAACCGTGTGGAAGTAATAAGCGTTCAAGGCCATTGTCGCCAGCATGGCCACAATCGACGCTATGGCGGTCGAGGTCAGGTAATTGACGACCCTATAGCGGCTCCGCATTGATTTGGGCAGCCGGGCAAAAAGCAGTATGGCCCCAATCGTGATGAAACTCAACTGGAAACCGACGCCATAAATTGCCGATGGATTGAAAACAAGAATGATGAGAGCCGCCAGCGCCAGGGCATTAAACGAAACTGACCGGCGGTAAAAGATAAATGAGATAAACACCATGCCAATCATGATTGCGGAACGGACCACACTGGGTGAAAGGCCGGTATATACCGCAAACAGGCTTATCGCAGCGATTGTGATGCAGAGGCGCAGTTTCTTGAGCCGGAAATAATCAAGCGGAAACAGCATCCACCAGATGATCAGGGAAATGAATCCCACGTGTAGTCCGCTCAACGCAAGCACGTGAGCCACGCCAGCGGCACTGAATTCCTGTCGTGTCGCTTTGTCGATAAACCCGCTGTTTCCAAGCAATACCGCAACGATAAAATGCTGGCTGGGCGGTGAAAGGGTTGAATTGAATACCTTGAGTTGCAAGTCACGCCTGGAGTTGGCCAACCGTGTGAACAGGGTGGGAGAGTGGCCAATTCTCTTCACATGATGAACAGGCAAATGCTGCTGGTAACGCACGCCCTTGCTGTCAATCAGGTAGTTGGCATAATCCATCTCGTCAGGATTGCCCAGTGATCCCACCTCTTTCAGTCCTGCTTTCCAGGCAACCAAGTCTCCGGCGCGCATGGTGTAATCACATCCTCTGGTCGATAGCATCACTTTGCAACGCGGGATGTCGTGGGAAAGCAATTCCACGGTCATGCGCATCGAGAAGTCGGTATATTCCAGATTGACGATGCGGCCACAATATGTTTTTCCATGCAATTGTTCCTCAGTCAGTTGCTGTGGATAATGGACAATGGCCGTAATCCATCCCAGGGCCATCGCAGCCATCGCGAGAGTGGCGGTCATGAGCGTCCTCCACTTCAAGCGGGAGGAAGGCGATTGCGCACGTCTGGAAATCAGCAGGTGGATGATGATCGCCGCTCCCAGTATCGCCAGCGGTGGCAGCCATGAATGAAAAACCCGTTGCAAGAGGATACCCATTGCGAACGGTGTGACCACTCGCAAGACTGGCATCCTCGACAATAAATGGGTTGATGACATCGATAGCAGTGACTAAAACAATCTTCCCAGACAAGAAGTGTCAAGTCGTGGCAGGTTGCGTCCAGATGTCATAGGCTTCTATGGCCTGCAGCAGGAGCATCTCGATACCGTTCATAGTCTGTGCACCTTGGTTGGCCGCATGCTTGAGGAAAAGGGTCTCTTCAGGGTTGTAGATCAAGTCATAGCACAGGTGATGAGCGGTGAGAAAGCGGTAGGGAAAGTCAGGACAGCGATCCACATCGGGATACATGCCCACAGGCGTAGCATTAACCACAAGACGGCATGATGTGACCATCGCGCGAGTAATTTCCTCTGGTACAAGTATATCTGCGGCCTTGCGTCTCGACACGGGTTGAACTGCAATACCACGACTGGCGAGTGCGGCGCCAACCGCCTTGGCTGCGCCTCCGGTACCCAGGACCATGGCCCTGTCGCCCGCTTCTAGGGTTGAGGGCAACGTTGCGTCAAAGGCAGTAACGTCGGTATTATAACCCCGCAAGCCTGTCAAAACACCGGTGTCCGCATCGCGCATGAAGCGAATGACATTGACCGCGCCCACGACGCGGGCGCTCTCGTCCAGGTCATCCAGCAAGGGAATGACTGCCTCCTTGTAGGGCGCCGTGACATTGAGGCCATCGAGCATCGGGTTATCGGCGATGATGCCCGTCAACTGGTCGATGTCGGTGATGTCGAAGTTGACATATTGCGCATTGATACCCTCGTCTTGGAACTTCTGGTTAAAAAAGTCCCGCGAGAAGGAATGGGTCAACGGATGACCGATGAGGCCGTAAAGGCGCTTGTCTAGTGGAGATTCCATATTGTCGCTATCGGTTAAAGTCACAGTTTATCTGAATAACAAGGGCAAAATCGCTTGCCTAGCCGCAAATTTAGTGACAATTGCCCAAATCATCGCTCTAAAGAGCCGAAAAAGTGAAAAAAACCTCCTCTAACGACAACAATTATTGGCAACTTATGTGTAACTTTGCGCCAATAATCAAGAATAATCATTTATAAGGAACATGAAATTTCTGACAAAGAATGTCAAGATAGCGCTTACCGTGATTGTGGGCATGGCGCTTCTCTATTGGGGCATCAACTACCTGAAAGGCGTCAACCTGTTGACTCCTGCCAACCGATATTTTACTGAGGTCAAGAGCACTGATGGGCTTCTGGAGGCCGCACCGGTTACCGTCAACGGCTTCCAGGTGGGCCAGGTGAGAGAAATCAACTACGACTACCAGAAGAACAAGATCACCGTCATGCTGGCCATGGACAAGGACATGACCATCCCCGAGGGAAGCACGCTCAACATGGTGACGGGTCTGATGGGTGGTGCCTCGCTGGTGCTTAACCTGGGTGAGGGCGCTGCCATGAAGCCCGGCAGTTACATCCCTACAACTGATATACCCGGACTGATGGACCACGTGACCGAGAATGTGTTGCCCATGGTGAATGGCATGCTGCCCAAGGTGGACTCTATCATGAACAACGTGAATGGCTTGACAGGTGACCCGGCTCTTGCCGCAGCACTCATGCGCCTTGATGCCATTACCCGCCAGTTGCAGAACAGTTCGCAGCAACTCACCCTGCTGTTGACCAACCTGAATCGCAGTGTCCCCACCGTGATGGGCAATGTGAACGGTATCGCCGGCAACCTGAACGGCGCCTCGAGCGATATTACCGACTTTACTGCTTCGCTCAAGCAATTACCGCTGGATTCCACGATGAAGACACTGAACGCCACTCTGGCCAACCTGCAGGCACTGAGTGAGCAACTGAATGATAAGAATTCAACCCTGGGCAAGGTCATGAACGACCGCGAACTCTATGACAACGCCAATCACGCCATTGCCAGTCTTGACTCGCTGTTGACCGACATCAAGGCACATCCCAAGCGTTACATCAATGTAAAGGTCTTTTAAAATCAGGACTTAACGATGGAATGGCCTATTGAAAACCAATAGTTGAAAACTAAAAAACGCCTAAAGAGAACTCTATTTGGACTCAATCTAAATAGAGTTTTTTTTGAAATTTACCGATTTCAGCCTTTGGCGTTTTGAATCATCGAAATAATAATGGATTGCGACAGTGCCGAAAATCATAGTCCGCAGTCATAGATAAACTAAAGCGCTGATTAACAACGATGTGAAAAAATGACGGGAACCAAAAATATTAAAAAAAATTAATTGAGATATAACCATTTGTTTTTCAATATCGTTACGCTTAAAATGAGATTTCCAAATTTTTAAAGCATTTTTTTAAAAGAAATTATTAACCGAAATTTGTACTGCTAAAAAGCACCTAACAAACCAACCATTACTAAGTAAAATATCAGAAAATGTCTAACGTTGCACAACAGTGGAACCGTTGCCTTGACGCCATCAAGGCAAACCTGCCGGCCGAACAGTTTGATGTTTGGTTCGCTCCCATTGTAGCCGTTGACTTTGAACCTGAAACCAGCCGTGTAACACTGCGCGTGCCCTCACAGTTCTTTGTAGAGCAGATCGAGGGCCGATACATTAATGTGCTCTCAGCAGCGCTGAAGAAGGTCTTCGGCGAGAATGTCAAACTCACCTATAAATATAATGTGGTGGGCAATGACGACGCCAGTGCGGTGGAGCAATCCGAAGACAACTCTAGCGTTAAACTCAAGCGGGAACTCAAGATCCACAAGCCCCGTGTCGCTAACCCGTTTGACAGCGACGACAACCTTGAGGACATAGACCCGCAACTCAACCCGCGGTACACCTTTGAGAACTACTGCGGCAGCATGAGCAACAAACTCGCGCTGAGCATCGGTCAGGCCATCGCCGAGCATCCCGAGGTGAAGACCTACAATCCGCTGTTTGTCTTTGGCTCCACTGGAGTGGGCAAGACCCATCTCCTGCAGGCCATCGGCATCAAACTCAAGGAGAACAATCCCCGCACGCGGGTTCTATATGTGACCGCAAGGGTGTTTGAGAGTCAGTACACGACTGCTGTAAAACAAAACAAGATCAACGACTTCATTAATTTTTATCAGAGTATTGACGTGCTCTTGCTTGACGATATTCAGGAATTTGCAGGCAAGACAGGCACGCAGAATACATTCTTCCACATCTTCAACCATCTGCACCAGCATCAGCGTCAACTGGTGATGTCCAGCGACTGCCGTCCCAGCGACCTCGATGGCATGGTGCCCAGGTTGATTTCCCGCTTCAAGTGGGGCATGACGGTGGAACTGGAGAAGCCCGACCTGGAATTGCGCCGCAAGTTCCTCGCTATGAAAGCAGCCCAGGATGGTCTCAACATCAGCAACGAAGTCCTTGACTTCATTGCCACTAGCGTCATCGAAAACGTGCGCGAACTGGAGGGAGTCATGGTCGCATTGCTGGCCCATGCCACCATGCTGGGACAGGACATCACCATCGACCTTGCCCGTAGCGTGATTGGCAACACCGTCAAGGTGAGCCAGCGCCAGGTGACCTTTGAGTCCATCGCCGAGACGGTGGCCGATTATTACAATCTGCCCACCAACCTGCTCTACGGCAAGTCCCGCAAGCGCGAGATCAGCGATGCGCGTCAACTGGTGATGTATCTGGCCAAAAAGGAGGCACAGATGTCATCGACCAGCATCGGGGCCAAACTCGACCGTACCCACGCTACCGTGCTTCATGCCTGCATCCAGATTGAGCAGCGCATGTCGATCGAGAAAGATTTTTCTAAGGAAGTTCAGGCAATTACTGCCAGCCTAACTCAATAGAGACTCAAGTCAAGTAAATCATTATTCAGTGGGGGTGAATCCGTCAGCCGACAGATTCACCCCCACTGATTTATACTTACAGTCGGTAAATGTTCAGAGCAGGGTGATGGCAATGTGGGCACAGGCCTCGGCATCGGCCAGTGCGTTGTGGTGGTTGCGCAGGTCAAATCCGCAATAGGCGGCAACGGTGTCGAGTTTGTGGTCGGGCAGTTGCTTGAGCAGCCTTTTAGAGGCCTGGCATGTGCAGTAAAACCTGTAGTCGGGGTAATCCATCTGGTAGCAACGAAAAACCGCCTTCAGGCAACTCTCGTCAAAGGACTTGTTGTGCGCTACCAGGGGCAAGCCCTCAATGAGCGGCTCGATGCGCGCCCACACGTCGGGAAATACAGGGGCATCATCGGTGTCCTCATGCCCCAGGCCGTGGACGCGCTGGCACCAGTAGTTGTAATAATTGGGTTCGGGCTGAATGAGAGAGTAGAATGTGTCGGCAATTTCGCCGCCACGAACAACGACAACACCAACCGAGCAGACGCTGGTGCGCTCGCTGTTGGCCGTCTCAAAATCTATTGCCGCAAAGTCCTGCATATCACTGATTCCTTATTAAAATTGTGACAAAAATACTAATTATATGCCACAATCAAGATAATTTTCACAGGGTTTTAAACATTTTCGGGTCAACTCAGTCAAAAAGTGGCGCAAATCCAATGGTTGATAGAAAAATTATGCGTAAATTTGTAGGTTAAACCTAATATCGAGGTACCCGTGCTAGCCTGGGGCGCATTTTAGCCTGCGGTGCGGTGCCCGGAACAGATTTAAAAGAATAAAAAAGAATGGACAACGATCGAATTCTAGAGATCAACATTGAGAATGAAATGAAGACCAGTTACATCGACTACTCGATGTCGGTCATCGTTTCACGCGCGCTACCCGACGTGCGAGACGGCTTTAAGCCTGTGCACCGCAGGGTACTCTACGGCATGGACAAGTTGCGTAACTATTCCAATGCCCCCTACAAGAAGTCGGCCCGTATCGTGGGTGACGTGCTCGGTAAGTACCACCCCCACGGCGATTCATCGGTTTATTTTGCTATGGTTCGTCTGGCACAGGAATGGGCCATGCGCTACCCGCTGGTTGACGGCCAGGGTAACTTCGGCTCGGTAGATGGTGACAGCCCTGCTGCCATGCGTTACACCGAGGTGCGTCTCGACAAGATGGGCGAGAGCATGATGGAAGACATGGACAAGGACACCGTTGACTTTGTGCCCAACTTTGACAACACCCTCGAGGAACCCTCGGTGCTGCCCACCCGCATCCCCAACCTGCTGGTGAACGGTGCAACGGGTATTGCCGTCGGCATGGCCACCAACATGGCCCCCCACAACCTGGGTGAGTGTATCGACGGTTGCCTGGCATTGCTCGAAGATCCCGAGATGGAGGTGAGCGACCTAATGAACTACATCAAGGCCCCCGACTTCCCCACGGGAGGTATCATCTACGGATATCAGGGCGTGAAAGACGCCTTTGAGACTGGACGCGGACGCATCGTCGTGCGGGCCAAGGCCGAGATTGAGACCGAACACAACCACGAGCGCATTGTCGTTAACGAGATTCCCTACAACGTCAACAAGAAAGACCTGATCGAGAACATCGCCCGCCTGGTCGAGGAAAAGAAGATTGAAGGCATTGCCGACATCAATGACGAGAGTGACCGCCACGGTATGCGCATCGTCATCGATGTCAAGAAGGACTTCAACCCCAGCGTGCTGCTCAACAAACTCTACAAGATGACCGAGTTGCAGTCATCCTTCAGCGTCAACAACGTGTGTCTGGTTAATGGCCGTCCCATGCTGCTGAACCTCAAGCAATTGCTGCACTACTTCCTGGAGCACCGCCATGAGGTGGTTATCCGCCGTACCCAGTATGACCTCAAGAAGGCCAAGGAGCGCGCCCACATCCTGGAAGGACTCATCATTGCCAGCGACAATATCGATGAGGTAATCGCCATCATCAAGAGCAGTGACTCGACCGAACATGCCATCCAGCGCTTGTGTGAGCGTTTCAGCCTCACCGAGGTCCAGGCACGAGCCATCGTGGAGATGCGCTTGCGCCAGTTGACAGGATTGGAGCAAGAGAAACTGCACAACGAGTTGGCCGAGGTGCGCAAGACCATCGAGCACCTGCAAGCCATCCTGGACGATCCCGCCGAGTGCCGCAAGGTCATCGAGGAGGAATTGCTCGAAGTCAAGGAGAAATTCGGTGACGAGCGTCGCACCCAGATTGAATATTCCAGCGAGGAGATGAATGCAGAGGACTTCTACAGTGACGATCCCATGATCATCACCATCTCCCACTTCGGTTATATCAAGCGCACCCCGCTCAAGGAATACCGTGCCCAGGCACGTGGCGGCGTGGGTGCCAAGGGCAGTGACACACGCGATGAGGACTTCATCGAGTATGTCTATGAAGCCACCAACCACAATTACATGTTGTTCTTCACCGCCACGGGCCGCTGCTTCTGGCTGCGTGTGTTTGAGATTCCCGAGGGCGCCAAGAACAGCAAGGGCCGTGCAATCCAGAATCTGCTCAACCTGGATGCCGAGAACCGTATCATGGCATTTGTCCGTGCAACGGCTCTCACCGATCCCGACTATAACCAGTCACATTATATTGTATTTGCCACCAAGAATGGTGTCGTCAAGCGCACGCGCTTGAGCGAATATTCACGTCCCCGCGCCAACGGTGTTCGCGCCCTCAACATCAATGAGGACGACCGCCTGGTGGGCGCCATCCTCACCGAGGGTGACAGCGAGGTGATCCTAGCCAACAGCAAGGGCTACGCCATCCGCTTCAACGAGAACCAGGTGCGCTCGATGGGCCGTACTGCCACCGGCGTCAGGGGCATGAGCCTGAGCGAGGGAGACGAGGTGATTGGCATGATCTGCATGCGTGCCGGAACCCGTGACGACGTGCTTGTCGTTTCGGAGCAGGGCATGGGCAAACGCAGTGCCCTCGAGGACTACCGCGTGACTCATCGTGGCGGAAAGGGTGTTAAAACCATTAACATCACGCCCAAGACTGGCAAGTTAATTGCAATTAAGAATGTGAATGACGATAACGACCTTGTCATTATCAACAAGAGCGGCATCGCCATCAGGCTACGAGTTAGTTCACTGCGTGTAATGGGACGCGCCACACAGGGCGTAAGGCTGATCAACCTGGAGAAGAAAAACGACGAGATAGCAAGCGTTTGCAAGGTTGACACCGAGCCCGAGGGCACCGATGAGGAAAGCGTTCGCGACGCCTTCAACGACGATATTAACGAACAAACTCCTCAGGAAGAGAACTCCGAGAACTCCGAGAACTCCGAGAACTCTGAGAACTCCGAGAACCAACAAGAATGATAAAAAACAAACATTATAAACCAATTTAATTGTTAATAAAATGAAAAAGATGATTCTTTTGGGCGCCGCCGCCATCATGATGGCTTCGAGCGCATCGGCTCAGATGAGCCTCGTGAAAGACCTCGCCAAGAAGGCAGCATCTAGCAACCCGATGGAACTGGCCACTGTTCTCGAGCAGATTGAGCCCGCTTTCACCAATCCCGAGAGTGCTAATGACGTCCTCACATGGTACACCGCCGGTAAGGCAGCCTTCGGCATGTATGACGCTATGTATGGCATGAAGTCCCTGGGTCAGCCTGTTGACGACAATATGATGTGCCAGGCACTGAGCGCCGGCTTTGAGTTCTACCAGAATGCCCTTCCCCTTGACTCGGTTGTCGAGAAGGACAAGAATGGCATGCCCAAACTCAACAAGGACGGCAGCAAGAAGATCAAGACCAAGTATAGCAAGGACATCATCGGTGTTCTGACGGCCCACATGGGTGACATCGCCAACGCAGGTAACATTTATCTGCAGAACAGCGACTGGGCAAACGCTGCTGACGCCTTCGGCAACTATGCCGACATCGCTTCATCGGCATTTGCTATCGCCAATAATGTCGCCGCTCCCGACAGCACGCTGAGCCAGGTGCGTTTCTTCCAGGGTTACTCACAGTACCAGATCCAGAAGTTTGCCGAGGCTTATGAGAGTTTCACCAAGGCCCGCAAACTGGGTTACACCGAGAACAACATCGTTGACTTCCAGACCTCGTCGCTGGCCAACATGGTACAGGGCATGCTCGACAAGAACGAGTATGAAAAGGCCAACGCCTTTATCGACAACGCCCTCAAGGGTGATCCCATGAACGGCACCCTGCACGACATCAAGGGCTTTACTACCGAGTTGAAGGATGGCGTTGATGCCGCTCTGCCTTTCTACCGCAAGGCTACCGAGGTTGATCCCGACTATGCCAACGCTTTCTTTGATGTAGGCCGCTGCCTCTACCTGCAGGCACAGAAGATCATCGACGAGAATCCCAATGCCACCAACAAGGAACTCGTTCCCAAGATCAAGCCCATCTATGACGAGGCTATTCCCTTCCTGCAGAAGGCCATTGACCTTAACACCAATCCCGATGACAAGAAGGCCAAGAACGTGCTGGATGACATTCTGTACAAGTTTGAGGTCATGGGTGTGAAGTAATCAACTGATCATTAATTCTTTTAACAGTGAGCGCTGGAGTCTGTCTCTAGTGCTCACTGCTGTTAAAGGGACATCTGTAATCGGTGACAATAGTTGCACAAGAGCGGATTTTTCAGTAATTTTGCCGCCGATTTTTAAGGAGAGAAGATTGTGAAGAAGACATCCGCTATAATTATGACTATGGTGCTGTGTGCGGCATTTTCAGCCAGTTCACAGCATTTGCTTGTTAGTCAGGCCAAGAAAGACATCTCGGGCCTGACCATGACTGTGGACAGTTACAATAAGGCTTTCAACAGGCTCAAGCCTGCACTCACCCACGAAGAGACCTGCGACCGGGCCGAGACATGGGCTCTCGCCAGCCGCATCAAGATTGAGCAATACGATAAATACATGGATAACCGCAGGGTGGGGAAGAAGATTGATGTCAAAGCAATGGGACACACGCTCATCGATGCCTATGACTACAGCCTCAAGGCCCTCAATCTCGATACAATTCGCATTCTTGACAAGAAGGGCCAACCCGCGATGGACAAGAAGACCAAACGGCCCAAGGTTAAAACCAAGTTTAGCAAAGAAGTGCTGAACCGCCTTGTCATGCACCATGACAACTACCGCATCGTGGGAAGCGAACTGTACAACATCAAGGATTGGGATGGTGCCTACAAGGCATGGGACGATTATTGCCAGATGGCGGCACGCACCGATGACTCGCGGTGGATCAAGCCCGACAGCATCGTTGCCGAGGTGAGATATTACCAGGGCATCGCCGCATGGCAGAAGACCGACACCATCGACGCCGTGAGACTCTTCAGCATTGCCCGCCACTCGGGGTATAACCGCAAGGAGGCCTACGACTATGCCCTGGTGTGCCTGAGCGACTTGGGTAATGAGAGAGAAGTGGTGAGACTGGCATGGGAGGCATATCTCAAGTTTGGCACTGTTGATCCGCAATACATCCGCATCCTGATCAATGATTTCATTTCCCGAGAGGATTACTCTGGTGCTAATGATTTGATTGACGATGCGATTGCCGCCAATGCCTATGACGATGAATTGCTCAACCTCAAGGGGCTTGTCGTGGAGAGCCAGCAGGACATCTACGAGGCATTTCCTTACTACCAGCGTTGCATCGAACTCAATGACAGCAATGCCAGCGGTCTCTTCAATGTGGGGCGCTATTTCTACAACAAGGCGATGGAAACCCGCAAGAACAGCCGCCTGTATGGCAAGAAACTGGCCGACCTTGTCAACCCCATTTACCGAGAGGCCTTGCCCTATCTGGAAAAATCCTATGCCATCAATCCCAACAACCAGGATGTGATTAATGCCCTGCGCGACATCTATTACAAACTGGGAGAAGCGCAAAAACTGCAGGCCATCGAGGCTAAGTCCTGATAAAGCCTGCATCTCATTCAATTTAAACCCCAAATAACAATCAACCGTGGCCATGTCAATGACAAGTTGGCCACGGTTGATTGTCGTATCTGCTTCTATTGTGAGCGAGATCAGGGCTTGCGAACGATGCCACGCTTGCTGGCGCGCACAAAGTCGATGACGATATCACGCTCGGGACTAGCCGGCAGTTTGACGGCTTCTTCCAGCGACTGGGTGATGTTCAGGCCAGCGTCATAGATGGTGCGATATACATCGGCAATAGCATCGATCTGCTCGCTGGTATAGCCGCGGCGATGCAGTCCCACCCTGTTGATGCCCTCATAGGCGATGGGGTAGCGAGCGGCCATGCAGTAGGGCGGAATGTCCTTGTTGACCAGCGCGCCGCCCTGGATCATCACGTGGCAACCTATCTGGGTGAATTGGTGTACCAGCGCACCGCCACCGATGATGGCCCAGTCGCCCACTACTACCTCTCCAGCCAGTTGTGCCGCATTGGACATGATGACATGGTCGCCCACCACACAGTCATGAGCCACGTGGCAGTAGGCCATGATGAGACAATTGCTCCCTACAACAGTCTTCCCCTTGGAAGCCGTGCCGCGATGGATGGTGACAAATTCACGGATGACAGTGTTGTCGCCGACAATCGCAACAGTGTCCTCGCCCTGGAACTTGAGGTCCTGGGGAATGTCACACACCACGGCATTGGAGTGAATGTGACAGTTCTTGCCGATGCGCGCACCACTGCGTACGACGGCTCCGCTGTCGATGATGGTGCCGTCACCAATCTCCACATTGGCGTCGATGGTCACAAAGGGACCGATTTTCACGTCTTTTCCTATTTTAGCGTCGGGATGGACGACGGCAAACTGATGAATTTCCATTATTTTTGTATTGTGATTGTTATTATATTCAATTACATGATTACAGTTTTCTCTAGACCTGGTTCTTGACAATTTGGGCCATGAACTCGGCCTCGGTGACAATCTTCTCACCCACAAAGGCATATCCCTTCATGATAGCGGTACCGCGACGGATGGGCGTCATCAGCGACAGATGGAAGATGAGGGTGTCGCCCGGAACGACCTTGTGGCGGAACTTCACATTGTCAATCTTCAGGAAGTAGGTGGAATAATTAGAGGGATCGTCCACGCTGCTGAGCACGAGGATGCCGCCCACCTGGGCCATGGCCTCGACCTGTAGCACACCGGGCATGATGGGCTCGTTGGGAAAATGTCCCTGGAAGAAAGGCTCGTTGGCCGTCACGTTCTTCACGCCCACAACATGCTTCTTGCCCTTGTCGATGATCTTGTCGACAAGCAGCATGGGATAGCGGTGGGGGAGCATCTTGCGTATCTCGTTGATGTCGTAGAGCGGCTCCTTGTTGGGGTCATAGATGGGAGCCTGCACATTCTGGTAACGCAGTTCCTGACGGATTTTCTTGGAGAGTTGAGTGTTGATGGTATGACCTGGGCGGGTAGCGACAATACGGCCCTTCAACGGACGGCCGATGAGGGCCAGATCACCCAGCACGTCGAGAAGTTTGTGTCTTGCAGGCTCATTCTTGAATGCTAGGGGTTTATTGTTCAAGTATCCCAGTTCGTTAGACGGTTTGTGGGGCACATTCATCACGTCGGCCATGTGATCGAGATCCTCTTGCTTCATGGGTGTGTCATAGATCACAATGGCATTATCAAGATCGCCACCCTTGATGAGGTTGAGTTGGATGAGCGGCTGGACCTCGCGCACAAACACAAAAGTGCGGCTGGCGGCGATCTCATTCTTGAAATTGCGTATGTCGGTCAGGGAAGCGAATTGGTTGCCCAGCACGGGAGAGTCAAACTCGATCATGCAGTCAATCGAGAAATCATCATCGGGCAGGACAATCAGGGACGACCCTGTCTCCTTGTCAACAACCTTGATGCGCTGCTTGACAACATAAAACTCCTTCTCAGCCTCCTGCTCAACGATTCCGGACTTTTCAATCTCCTGACACCAGATGATGGCGCTGCCGTCAAGGATGGGCACCTCGCCGCAGTTCACCTCAATCAGGCAGTTGTCAATGCCGGCGGCATACAGGGCTGCCATCGCATGCTCGATCGTGCTCACGCGCGCCTCCTTATTGGTCTTGCTGGCGATGACAGTGCCGCGTGTCGTCTCGATGACATGCTCGGCCAAGGCTTGAATAGTAGGCTGGCCTTCAAGGTCCATACGCTTGAAAACATACCCGGTGTTCACATCAGCGGGCTTGAAAGTGGCCGTTGACATTTGGCCAGTATGTAATCCTTTGCCAGTAACGGTAAAGGCACTCTTCAATGTTTGTTGTTTCATTATCTCAGTTGTGAATTGTCTAGACCTGTAACCCTTCCAGTTGGCATGGCAACAGTTACTGATTGATTTTCTTTTTCAGATCCTTGATGTCACTGTACATTTCGCCCAGGCGTTTCAGATATACCGTCTGGCGGGCAAATTCCATCGCAGGTTGAACCGGAGCACCCAGCCACTTGCCATTGCTGCCGATGCTGTTATCGACACCCGTCTGAGCACCGATGCCGTTCTTGTCGCCCACGGTGATGTGCCCGGCAAATCCCACCTGGCCGCCCACCATGTTGTACTTGCCGATTTTAGTGGAACCGGCAACACCCACCTGAGCCGCCATGACGGTACTCTCGCCGACCTCCACATTGTGGGCGATCTGGATGAGGTTATCGAGTTTAGCGCCTTTCTTGACCACTGTTGCTCCCATCGTGGCTCGATCGATTGTCGTGTTGGCTCCGATTTCCACATCATCCTCCAGAATGACGATACCCACTTGAGAGATTTTCTCATAGGTGCCATCCTTCTTGGGTGCGAACCCAAAGCCGTCACCACCGATCACGGCGCCACCTTGAACGATACAACGGTTGCCGATGCGGCAGCCATGATAGATTTTAACACCGGGATACAGAATGACGTCGTCACCCAGGGTCACGCCATCACCCACATAAACCTGCGGATAAATCTTCACATTCCTGCCGATGGTCACGCCATCGCCGATGTAGGCAAATGCGCCGACATAGACGTCATCGGGCAGAGTAGTCCCTTGACCGACATGAACGGGCTCTTCCACACCGCGCTTCTCGGGGCGCTGGCTGTTCACGAAGTTCAGCAGGTCGGCCAGCGTCTTGTAGGGGTCCTCAACGCGGATGAGCGTGGCCTTGACTTCCTGATCCGGCTCAAAATCCTTGCGGACGAGTACGGCCGAAGCCTGTGTGGTGTAGATGAAATGAGTATATTTGGGATTAGCAAGAAACGTTAAGCATCCTGCTGTGGCTTCCTCGATTTTAGCGTAATTGTTAATCACGGTTGATGCATCACCATCGACCGTACCATTAACCATTGCTGCAAGTTGTTGTGCAGTAATTTCCATGATGTAGTTATATATTGACTAATCCGTTATTTCAAATTTGGCTGCAAAGTTCGCAAAAAAAACACAATATCACAACTTTATCGACGATACTTTATTTAATAATGTGCCAAAAAGGACATTTTATTGTCCTTTTAGTGTTATGCCAGGGGCAATTATGGCTTTGCAATAGCAGGGACATTTTGTGCCCTACTCGAATCGCATCGTCGCGGTGGGTTTGATTGTCGAAATGATGTGGCTGGATCCCAACAAGGTCAGATAGGAAATGATGACAATGCCGATGTTCAGTGCCAACAGTGCGAAGATATTCAAGGAAATAGGCACATAGGGCATGTAATAGGCCGTTGGGTCAAGACGGACAACATGGCCGTATCGTTGAATCAGTGCAATGCCGATGCCGATGATGTTACCGATGATGAGTGCCTTGATGATCAGTTTTCCTGTCAGGTAAATGAAGATGCGGCGGATGGAACCGTTGGTTGCCCCCATCGCCTTGAAATTGCCGATGACGCGGATGCGTTCCAGCACAATCATCAACATGGCTGAAATCAGCGTGAAGGCGGCCACTATCATCATCAGTGTGAGGATGATAATGACATTCATGTCAAGCATCTGCAGCCAGGCGAAAAACGGCAGGTTGTTCTGGTGGGTTGACGTGACGATGAACAGGCTGTTGCTCCCGTGTTGCACGGTGCTCTCGGCCAACATGGTGTAGAGTTTATAGCCGTCGGCGTCAAGGTCACCGGTGTCTTTCATGTCAACGGCCACATGAGTGCCAGTGTCACCATTCCACCCATTAACGTCCTGAACGATGGCGATTCCGCCGATGATGTAGGCATTATCAAACGCCTCCAGATCGGTTTCAAACACGCCTGTGATTTTCAACTGCCTGTACTTGATGTTATTGTCGATGAAGTAGGAGAGCACTTTGTCGCCAGCATGGAGTTGGAGCCTGTCGGCGACGACCTTGGATATCGCTATCTCGTTGCTGGTCACAGTGTCGGCAACATTCGGCACCCGACCCTCAATCAGTCTGGAATTGAGGTAGTTGAAATCATAACCATAATCCACACCGCGTATGATAATGCCCATGAAATCATTGTCAGTCTTGAGGATGGCGCTCTTGTCGGCAATGAGGCTGACGCTCTTGACAAGGCGCGAGAAGCCCTCGTCCTCAACAATCGATTCCCGTATCTCGCGACCATTCACCGTGGCGTAGTTGTCATCCAGGCCAAGGGCGGCATTGGTGACCTTGAGGTGAGCATCAAGATTCATGATTTTTCCTGTAATCTCTCCCTTGAACCCCATCACGATGGCAAGAGAGAGAATCATGACGACCACAGCAAGCACAATGCCGATGAGCGCGACAGTCAGGCTGGGAGAGCCTTTTTGCCGGTCACTGCTCAATGACATGCGTCTGGCTATAAATAGTTCATGATTCATATTCGGCGCAAAAGTACTAAAATTTGTTCAAGCCGCGCCACAAAAGCCTATAAAATTCGATTTACTTTAAGGTCAATACTTTTTGGCAAACTGGGATGAAATGTGTATTTTTGTCACTGATTTTCATCAATCAAACAATAGTGTATTATGAATAATCGTTTGTTTTTAACCCTACTGGCTCTATTCGTCTTGTCGCTGGCTATGCAGGGTGGGGTAGTCCGGCTGGCCATCCTGAGCGATGTGCATGTGACCCCAGGTAATGCCAATGAGGGCAAACTGCGTGAAGCGGTTGCCGAGATCAATGCGACCGACGTCGATGCCGTGATGTTAACCGGCGACCTCACCAACGAGGGCAGTGACGAGCAATTGCGCAATATCAAGGGCATTCTGGACGGCATTACTCATCCGCTCTATGTTATCCCCGGCAATCACGAGAACAATTGGAGTCAGAGTGCCTGCAAGACGTTCAATGACTTGTGGGGCAGTGACCGATTTGTCTTTACCGTCGATAATCTGGTTGTCGTGGGCATGAACTGCGGCCCGTTCATGAAGATGGGCGACGGACACATCAAGCAGGAAGACCTGCTGTGGCTCGACAGCATGCTCAACGTCATGGTGAAGCCCGGCATGCAAGTGCTTAGCGTCAACCACTATCCCATACTTGATGACCTGGACAACTATCGGGCATACGTCGATGTCCTCAAGAAATACCCTGTCATCACCCACCAGTGCGGCCATTATCACCGTTGGCGCCTCTATGAGACCGACGGCATCAATGGCGTGATTGTGCGCGCCCTGGACATGGGTGGCGGCAACTATGGTTACACACTGATGACCATCGACCTCGACCGCCAGTGGATTGAGGTATATAATAAGGTGATCGGCAATGAGCCAGAGGTCATGTTCTCTTACCGCATCAACACCGATTACTACATGTCCCAACTGCCCCAGGAGCACTATACAGTGCCGCCTGACTTCACCGTCGAGCGCATTGTGGCCGATAATGCGTCTATCTTTACTCGCCTGGGTGTCGATGGCAAGAATATCTACTTCGGCAACTCGCTGGGCTATTGCAAGGCCGTGGATAAATGGACGGGCGCACTGCGCTGGCAGTATAAGACCGATGCTATGCTCTTCTCGCGCCCAGCAGTGAGCGACAAATATGTGGTGCTGCCCACGAGCGACAAGCGGCTCATCTGGCTCGACAAGAAGACCGGCAAGGCCCGCTGGCAATATCAAGCCGATGGCCCCTATGTGGCCGACGGCGTCGTGAGTGGCGGCATCCTGTATCAGGGAGGCTACAAGACTTTTCAGGCGTGGGACGTGAAGCGGCATCGCCTGTTGTGGCAATATGACAGCATCAACAACTATTGCCAGGCAGCGCCGGTGGTTGATGGCAATGACGTCATCTTTGGCGCATGGGACACCAACCTGCGTTCACTCAACCGTCGCACGGGCAAATTGAACTGGCAATGGAACAATGGCAAGAGCGCCAACCTATACAGTCCTGGCAATGTCGTGCCCGTAGTGTCTCAAGACCACGTGATTATCGTTGCCCCCGACCGTGTGACTACTGCTATCGACCGCCGTGATGGCACTCAGGTGTGGCGCGAGAAGAATGAGAACAAGGTGCGTGAGAGCCTGGGCTATAGCGCCGATGGAAACGTGGCCTATGCCAAGACGATGGACGGAACACTCGTCGCCATGAGCACCGGCGACAAGTATCAATTCCTGTGGGAGGTGGATCTGGGCTTCGGCTACGAGCATGCCCCATGCATCATCCTCGAGCGTTACGGCCACATCTATTGCGGATCGCGCCGTGGCATGCTGGCCGTTGTCAATGCCGCTACCCATGAGTTGGAATTCACCTATCGTCTGGGCACCAGCGAGGTTAACGGTTTTGACTATGACGACGAGGGAAATGTCTATTGTTCCCTCATTGAGGGCACCATCTGGCGCATCAACACCGACCTCCACATCGTCTCCTGCGACTGACACCACAGCATCATAAACAATCAACCGGGACAACAACAATTAGAAAAGTTGTCCCGGTTGTTTATCGTTGTACCTGTTGTTTGAACACAGGATGCGTGGTGTCAGTCGAAGTGCTTGCGGCGGAAGACGAAGTTGTGACCCAGGTACTTGTCGCGGACCGTTGGGTTATCGGCCAGTTCCTCGCTAGTGCCCTGGAACAGAATTTTGCCCTCAAACAGCAGGTAGGCCCTGTCGGTGATGCTCAGCGTCTCGGGGGCATTGTGGTCGGTAATCAAGATGCCGATGTTCTTGCTCTTGAGGCTATAGACGATGCTCTGGATGTCCTCGACGGCAATGGGATCGACACCGGCAAATGGCTCGTCGAGCATGATGAAGTGCGGATTGATGGCCAGGCCGCGGGCAATCTCGGTGCGGCGACGCTCGCCACCCGAGAGGCGGTTACCCAAGTTCTTGCGCACCTTCTGCAAGTGGAACTCGCTGATGAGTTGTTCCAGGCGGTCCTTCTGCTCGGCAGGCGTGAGGGTGGTCATCTCGAGCACGGTGCGGATGTTGTCCTCGACACTGAGCGTGCGGAACACCGACGCCTCCTGCGGCAGATAGCCGACACCCAACTGGGCACGACGGTAAACAGGCAGAGTGGTGATGTCCACATCATTGAGAAACACACGGCCCTCATTGGGCGTGACAAGGCCGGTAGTCATATAGAATGTGGTGGTCTTGCCAGCGCCATTGGGTCCTAACAGGCCGACGATCTCACCCTGATGCACGTTGATGGACACGTGGTTCACCACCGTGCGCTGGCGGTATTTCTTGACCAGGTTGTCGGTGCTGAGCACAAGCGAGCCCTCGTCGCCCGACGCCTTAAGCCTAGCCACAGTTTCCTTGTCGGTTCGCTTAGTGGTTCGTCGGGGAGTGCCATTCTCGCCGTCGGCCGGTTTGCCGTTGTGTTGCCAGGGCAGTTTCATTTCTTTTTATTTGCCGTCAGGCGACCCTTGATGTAGTCGGTAATCAGGTTGATGGCCACCTCATTGTTGCCGCCCTCGGGGATGATAATGTTGGCAAACTTCTTGGTCGGCTCGATGTGCAACTGGTGCATGGGCTTGAGCACGCGCTGGTAGCGGTCGATCACCGCCTCGGCAGTGCGGCCACGCTCGATGCAGTCACGCGAGATGACACGGATGAGGCGGTCATCACCGTCGGCATCGACAAACACCTTGATGTCCATCATCTTCCTCAGGCGGGGATCACTCAATGCCATGATACCCTCGATGAGCACGACGTCGTGCGGGCCCATGGGGACGGTCTCCTTCTGGCGGGAACAGGTGAGGTAACTGTAGGTGGGCATCTCGATGGGCTCGCCACGCTTGAGCATCTTGACATGCTCGAGCAGCAGGTTCCAGTCAAAAGCGGCAGGCTCGTCAAAGTTGATGTTCTGGCGCTCCTCGACAGGGACATGACTTGAATCTTTATAATAGGAATCCTGAGAAATCACGCCGACTTCGCCTTCGGGCAGTCGTTCCATGATTTTGCGCACTACAGTAGTTTTACCAGAGCCGGTACCGCCGGCAATACCGATGATAATCATAACATTAACTTGATTTTAAATGTCCGTGTTAAGTTTGAACCATGACACCGATCATGATTCTAAACTGCAAATGTAAGAAAAATGTGGCAATTCACACCCCTTTTCCTCCAAAAAAACTTTTCTGTGATAAAACTGTCCCTTTTTTCTTTTTCGTCGAGCACACGTTTAAACCATGTGAGCCATAACAATAAGGGCCACATTTTTTCGTTATTTAATTAATCATAAAAGTAAATAATAATAGACGTGTTATCATGAAATGTATGAAATCAATTCTTCTAATGCTTTTCATCATTGCTGTGCTACCTTTGGCGGGGTGTAGCAGTGATGAGCCCGAAGTCCAAAGCCTAGTGGCTGATGAGTATAATGAAGGCCAATATACCGACGGCACTTTGTTCTACAGCATGACTGCCGACGGTAAATCGGCACAAGTTGTGAGATATGGCAATGTGTCGCCAGACAGCGCAGTCATCATACCCTCCAAGGTCAAGATTAAGGGCAAGACCTATGAAGTGACAAGTATCGACAAGGGAGCATTTGCCGATTGCTATGCTTTGACGGCGATCGAAATCCCCAGCAGCGTAAAGGATATCAAAAGGTATGCGTTCTATAACTGTGGCCGACTCAAATCCATTACCTTGCCTGCAACAATCACCCGAATTGCAGAAAACGTATTTAGAGATTGCTCTCATTTGGAAGAAGTCCATATCTTAGGGCCGATTGACACCATCGCCAGTGGTGCCTTCTATAACTGTAATAGTCTCAAGTCGTTCACCGTCCCGTCTTCAAGCCCTTCTATCTCGGTTCAGAGTGAATCATTCTACTATTGCAGTAGTCTGGTCGCATTTCATGTGACCTGTCCCATCAAGGAAATAGGAGCATTGGCCTTCAAGGGGTGTACTAGCCTTGAGACCTTCACTTTTCCCGAGGGCAGTGACCTGACGGTTTTGCGCGAGGGGTGTTTCTGGTCATGTCAAAATTTAATTTCCATCAACATTCCCGCATCGGTCAAAACGATTGAGAACGATGCTTTTTTTGTTTGCCCGAGCATTAAAAGTGTTGAAATTCCAGACGACAGCAAACTTGAGGCTGTGGGTGGCGATGCTTTTAATGGATGCAGAAGTTTAACGTCCATCACGTTCACCCATCCATTAACCAGCCTCGGCATCGGCGTTTTTGCTAATTGCCAAAACCTCGAATCTGTTGTTATTCCCGCCTCGAGCACAGTAGAGTATATACCCATGGGGGCTTTCTATGACTGTTTTGCTTTAAAAGCGCTTGAAATACCTGCTGCAGTCAAAGACCTTGATGAATACGCAATTTACCAGTGCCATTCCTTAGAGAGCCTTGCCCTCCCCGAAAACATTGAATTCATCGCTATGTATAATGAATGCAACTCGCTCAAAACCCTCTACTGCAAGTCAACCACCCCTCCGAGAATCTACTTTGATAATTTTAAGAATCTGAGTGCGATTTATGTTCCCGCTGCAAGCCTTGAGTTATACAAAACTAAATGGGTGAGGTGGGCTGACATTATCTATCCGGAAGAATGAGGCAACAATGAAGCGGCCTTGCTGTCTAGTCCCCCGGTGCTGAACAAGGCGCTGGGGGCTTTTATTATAAATATGTGCGTGGACACGAGGTGCTCTGCTGTAGGGTTATGAACTGACACCATTGCTGACAATGTGTCAGCCTGCCACTTTTGGCACGCGGTTTGCACAGATGAGTGCGGTGATCCGTGTCATGCGGTCACCAATCAAGATCGCAATTAACAACATTAAAAACATAAAAACAAAGAAAGAGAGACATTTATTATGGGAAAGATTATTGGTATCGATTTAGGAACGACTAACTCGTGTGTTTCGGTTCTGGAAGGCTCCAAGCCAGTTGTGATTCCCAACAGCGAAGGCCGCAACACGACGCCTTCGGTGGTTGCCTTTAAGGATGGTGGCGAGCGCATCGTGGGAGATCCCGCCAAGCGTCAGGCCATCATGAACCCCACGGGTACCGTATTTTCTATCAAGCGTTTCATGGGTGAGACTTTTGATCACGTTACCAAGGATGTGGAACGCATGCCCTATAAGGTAGTGAACAACGGCAGCAACCAGCCCCGCGTGGAGATTGCCGGCCGCCAGTACACCCCGCAAGAGATTTCGGCAATGATTCTCCAGAAGATGAAGAAGACTGCCGAGGATTACCTGGGCACCACCGTTGACGAGGCCGTCATCACCGTGCCTGCCTACTTCAACGACGCCCAGCGCAAGGCCACCAAGGAGGCCGGTGAGATTGCCGGACTGAAGGTGCAGCGCATCGTCAACGAGCCCACCGCAGCCGCTCTGGCCTATGGCCTGGACAAGGACAATAGCGACAAGAGGATTGCCGTGTTTGACCTGGGTGGCGGTACATTTGATATTTCTATCCTAGAACTTGGCGACGGCGTGTTTGAGGTAAAGGCCACCAATGGTGACACCCACCTGGGTGGCGATGACTTCGACCAGCGCATCATCACCTGGCTCGCCGATGAGTTCCAGCAGGAGAACGGCATGGACCTGCGCAAGGATCCCATGGCCCTGCAGCGCCTGAAAGAGGCTGCCGAGAAGGCCAAGATCGAACTTTCAAGTTCGACCAGCACCGAGATCAACCTGCCCTATATCACCCAACTCGACGGCATGCCCAAGCACTTGGTAAAGACCCTGTCGCGCGCCAAGTTTGAGCAACTGTGCGATGACCTGATCCAGAGCACCATCGAGCCCTGCCGCAAGGCTCTCCAGGATGCCGGCTTGAGCACCAGCGACATCAATGAGGTGATCCTCGTGGGCGGTTCGACCCGTATCCCCGCTGTTCAGCAGGTCGTTGAGAAATTCTTCGGCAAGGCTCCGTCCAAGGGTGTTAACCCCGATGAGGTTGTTGCTGTGGGTGCCGCCATCCAGGGCGGTGTGCTCACCGGTGATGTCAAGGACGTACTGCTGCTCGATGTAGTGCCCCTGAGCGTGGGTATCGAGACCCTCGGTGGCGTGATGACCAAACTGATTGAGGCCAACACCACAATTCCCGCTCGCCGCAGTCAGGTCTTCTCGACCGCTGCCGACAATCAGCCCGAGGTTGAGATCCACGTGCTGCAGGGAGAGCGTCCCATGGCTAAGGACTGCAAGACCCTGGGTCGTTTCCACCTCGATGGCATCGCTCCCGCTCCCCGTGGCATTCCTCAGATTGAGGTGACATTTGAGGTCGATGCCAACGGTATCATGAACGTGAGCGCCAAGGACAAGGCCACTGGCAAGGAGCAGAGCATCCGCATTGAGGCTTCGAGCGGCCTGAGCGACGCCGAAATCCAGCGCATGAAGGACGAGGCTACCGCCAACGCCGCCGCCGATGCCGCCGAGAAGGAGCGCATCGACAAGATCAACGGCGCTGATGCCCTTATCTTCCAGACCGAAAAGGTGCTCAAGGACAGCGGCGACAAGTTGCCCGCCGACATCAAGGGCCAGATTGAGGGTGCCTTGAACAAACTGAAAGATGCCCACAAGAGCCAAGACCTTGCTGCCATCGATACCGCTACCGCCGAACTGAACTCCCTGTTCGAGAAGATGTATCAGCAGGCCGGTGGAGCACAAGGCCAGCCCGGTGCAGGTTTTGATCCCAACAACATGGGTGGCGCTGGCTTCCAGGGTGGTCCTCAGCAGGGTGGCAATCCCGGCCAAGGTGGCGACAACGTTGAGGACACCACCTATGAGGAAGTGAAGTAATTTGAATTCATAATGGTGAAATAATAGCGATGAGGCGCTGGACAATGATGTCTGGCGCCTCATTTTTTCTTCATTGTACAGGCTATTGTGGCAGTAAAACGATTGCATACATGATAATCGGCTGAATGTCAGTGCAAAACACTACGGTTTTATTAGAATAGCGCAGATGTGCAACTCGTTGATTATCACAATAATGCACGAGAATCCAGTTCTCGGGTCATGATTATTGTGACAAAATCATGGAAAATTGATGAATTTTTTGTACCTTTGTGCCCAAATTTTCAAGTCTTAAAGATTAACTCATGTTGGACTTACTGTTTGAAACTAGTTGGGAAGTGTGCAATAAGGTCGGCGGCATCTATGCCGTTCTCTCGACCAAAGCCAAGACTCTCCATCAACGATATAAAGACAATCTGATATTCATCGGCCCTGACCTGTGGACAGCCGAGAGGCCCTCACCGTCATTTGTCGAGGTCAGGACACCTCTTGCCTCGTGGCTTCGTCAGGCAGACCTGCCCAGCGGCATGAACGTGAGGGTAGGGCGATGGGACGTCCCCGGCAGGCCCATTGCCGTATTGGTGACCTTTGACTCGCTCTACCGCTTCAAGGACGCTCTCTACACCGACATGTGGCAACGCTATCGTGTGGACTCGCTGCATGCCTATGGCGACTATGACGAGTCATGCATGTTTGCTTATGCCGCCGCCCTGGTCATCGAGAGCATCATCAAGTGGAAAAATAATCCCGGCATGAGGGTCGTGGCCCACTTTGACGAGTGGACAACGGGCATGGGACTGCTTTATGTCAAGGCTCATCTGCCACAGGTGGCCACCGTGTTCACCACCCATGCCACGAGCATCGGCCGCAGCATCTGCGGCAATGGCAAGCCGTTGTATGACTACATGCCAGGCTACTTTGGCGACCAGATGGCCGGTGAACTGAACATGCAGTCCAAGCATTCGCTTGAAAAGGCTGCGGCTCATGCCGCCGATGCGTTCACCACCGTCAGCGACGTGACAGCCCGCGAGTGCCACCAGTTACTGGAACGGCGACCGCTGGTAACGCCCAATGCCTTTGAGCAGCACTATGTCCCCAAGGGTGCCAAATTCACCAGTCAGCGTTCCGCCGCCCGCAAGCGCATGCTGCAGGTCGCCGGTGCCCTCACTGGCCAGGAGTATCCCGACGACACCATGATTATTGCCACCTCGGGACGTCTGGAGATGCGCAATAAGGGTATTGACGTTTACCTCGACGCCCTCTCGTCCTTGCGTTGTTCGCTTGACAACCTGACAGGCGTTAAGCGTAAGGTTGTGGCATTTGTCCTGGTGCCTGCATGGATGAAATCGGCACGGACCGACCTTGCCGAAGCGATGGCTGGTTGTGGCAGTCATTA
>Ga0310695_10003169_pt1 | contig 32873 bp, 29 predicted proteins | sample RumenRJG_04DNA_FD_203882 | JGI IMG/M metagenome (GOLD analysis project Ga0310695, IMG submission 203882) | Bovine rumen microbial communities from Lethbridge, Alberta, Canada - RJG_04 (v2) (version 2) | ecosystem: Host-associated > Mammals > Digestive system > Stomach > Rumen | place: Canada... | reverse complement strand
GTTGACCTTGTTGTTTTTGCCCTTGCCGATGACCTGAACGTCAAAGCCGAGTGCCTTTGCGAAATCATAGAGCTCCATGACTGCGCCGGGCTCATCGCCTGCGCTGCCGGAATAGATGACGCCCTCTTCCTGGGCCATCTTGTACAGAAGAGATCCGATAACGACGTCACACTCGACGTTGAGCATGATGATGTGCTTGTGAGCCTTGATGGAGTCGACTGCGATGTGCGCGCCGATCTCGGTAACACCTGTTGCGTCGACGATGCAGTCCACGCCTTCAGCGCCGATGGCTACATTTGCGTCGCTGGAAATGGCATATTTGCCGGACTTGACGATCTCGCTGGCCTCTGCAGCTGTCTTTGCCTCGATGATCTGATCCTCGGCGATACCTGCATTGAGCAGAGCGTTCTTTGCGTTCTCGATCTTGATGTCGACAACGACAGCGGGCATCATGCCCTTCATCAGGACGACCTGGCTGGTCATTCCGCGTCCCATCTGGCCGCAGCCGATGATAGCCATTTTGATAGGTGTACCCTTCTTCTCCAGAGCCTCGAGTTCATTTGCAATACCGAACATGATGATTCCTCCTTAAATAATCTTGATAAAAAATATGATCTTACAGCTAAGTGTGTTCTATGCTGATGACTGTGCAGCCGGTTTTCCATTGACTGTGCAGTCAGGTTCCCATTGGCGGTCCCTGCAGGACGCTTATACTCACATCTCACATGAGTCTGTACGGAATTATCTCTCTGCGTTGACCTTCTGGATCGCTTCGAGCATCTCGCGGATGCGTCCCTCTCTGCTGGGCGCGTTGAGGATGCCGCTGGTGCCGCCGCTGGCATCCGCGCCCTGCTTGATCACGCGATATACGTCATCGCCGGTCGTGACGCCTGCTGCCTGCAGGATCTTGACATTGGGGTTGACATCGCGGACTGCCTTAGTGGTAGCGAGGATGTAATCATCGTCGCTGGTCTTGCCGGTGCCGATCAGGCTTGTGGGCTCGCAGATCATAACATCGGGGTCAAGCTGTGCAATAGCTGCGCACTCCGCAGGAGTGTCTGCGCAGACGATCGTGATCAGGTTCAGTTCCTTGGCTCTTGCCATGGCCTTGCCCAGGGCGGTAACTGTCAGGGAATGCTCCGCATGGTTGAGAACGACTGCCTGTGCGCCTGCATCCACGATTCCTTCCGGAAGGATGTGACCCATGCCGCGGCCGGGAACGATGCCGTCCATGTGCTGCGCGGTCAGGATAATGTATTTTGTCTTCTCCGCGATCATTCGCAGATCCGCATGCTGTGCCGTAAAGACAATGTCAATATCAAATTCCTGTGTCAGTCTCTCGCAGACCAGTGCCAGATCCAGGGATTCCTGCCCGTAGATATAGGCCTTGGGATTGACGATCAGGAAAGGGGAACGCAGTGCTCTTTTCTCCATTTTTATCATCCTTTCTTTCTCCTGAGATGCTTTCTGAATATTTACTGTAAAAGTTCGATCAAGCGGCTGTGGGGATGGACGAGCTTGCTCGTCCAGACATACAGACATTTGATCGGACCCCCATGTATGAGACAAAAAGCTACGCGCAGCAAAGCAAGCGGAGCGATTGTCGAATACATGGGGGCGATTGCGGGAGCATGGCCTTGCCATGCGGAGCAATCGACTTTTACTCTTCTGGTAGTGGCAGTCACGCTGCCATGGCAGTTTCCTGTGAAATACTTCTTCCGTGCCAATGCTTTTGGCTGATGCTTTATTGATATATGCTTTATTAAAAATGCGCTTTTGATAAATGCTTTATTCTCCGATCACTGTGATGATGCAGCGGCGCTGGCGCTCTCTGGTGCGGTCGAAATCAACAAAGTAGATGTAGCCGGTCGTTCCGACGCCGAGCTTTCCGTCTGTCACATCGAGCACCTGGCTGGAACCCAGAAGGGTGGCACGAAGGTGTGCATCTCCGTTCCAGAGTGCTGTGCGGTCGCCGCCGGGAAGGTATGCCTCCGCATCCGGCCAGGACTCAACTGCCTCATAGTGCTTCTCACCGGGATAGTGGTAGATTCCCGCGGAAGTCTGCTCAGGGATGATCTTGCGGAGAACGTCGTTGAGATCTTCCTGCAGGAACTCATCGCCCGCCTCATTGAAGTCGTGAACAAACTCTTCGAAAAAGACGGAGCAGGTCGTGTGGGGCGAAATCACGGCGCAGATGCCGCTCTTGATGCCGCTCTCCTCGATCACTCTGCGGACATCACCGGTGATGTTGATGTAGGAAGGGGTTCCGCCGTGGGATTTAACTTTGATGGTTTCTTTATAAACAGCCATTTTTTCCTCCTCTGAAAAACTTCTCTGAAAAAACTTGTCTGTAAAAGTTTCTCTGTTTAAGCTCCTCTGTAAAAACAGTTCCCTGAATGCCTTTTACAGAGTGACAGCCTTTGTCTCGAAGACCGCGTAGCAGTGACGGAGCATGTCGGCCATTCCTTTGTTAGCTGCGTCCTTGATGGTGTAATAGTCTTCGACGACCGCTTCCTGCTTAGGCAGATCGTAGACTGCCTTTGCACCCTGCACCATGAAGTCGGAGTAGATGTTGATCTTGGCGATACCTTCGGTTGCGCAGCGGTTGAGGTTTCTGTCTCCGGAAGAGGAGCCGCCGTGCAGGACCAGGGGTGCCTTGACTTCTGCGGCCAGCTCGTGCAGGCGGTCGAAGTTGATCTTGGGTGTGCCCTTGTAGAGGCCGTGCGCTGTTCCGATCGAAACTGCAAGGGAGTCGACGCCCGTGAGTTCGACAAACTTCGCTGCTTCCTCGACAGTTGTATAGATGTTGTCGGAATCGTTGTCGTATTTGGCTCCGGTTCCAACATGGCCGATCTCCGCTTCGACTGTGACACCGCGGGGACGTGCATAATCGATGACCCGCTTTGTCATCTCGATATTGACATCAAAGCTTTCCATGGAGGCATCCAGCATGACAGAGGTGAAACCAAGGTCAACAGCCTTCTTGGTCATCTCAACGGACTCGCCGTGATCCAGATGCAGGACGATGGGTGTCTTTACCTGCTCGGCATAGAATTTTCCGAACCAGGCACCTTCCTCGATCGAGAAGAAACGGCCGAAGTGGCTCTCTGCCAGACCGATGATCAGCGGAAGCCCCATGGCCTCGGCAGTCAGGACATGGCTCTTGAGTGAAGCGGCGTCCACGAAGTTTGCGGAAGGAACTGCGAAATGTCCCGCTCTTGCAGCCTCCAGAATTTTCTTTGATGATGTCAGCATTTGTTTTCCCCTTTCCTTTTTTGTGAATAAATGTGTGTTATACCTTTGTTTTTCTCACATAATTCTTCTGAAAACTTGTTTTCTGTTGTTTTATGTGCTTATGATACACAGTAATTCACATTTTGTCAAGGTTATTTTGTGATTATTTGTAATTTTTTGTTAATTTGTGCGGTTTTAGGACTTTGTTTATACAATACTGTTCTACGTGTCACGGGAACCAAAATTCCGATCTTCCGAACACCTGAAAAAGGCTTTTCTCCCAAAAGGAGCAAAGCCTCGCGGCATGTTATTTCAGTTGAAAAAAAAGGTGGATAATGGTATAACTGTTGTAAGATGTGATAATCTGTTAGAAATTGTTTTTGTAAAGAATAAACAGGACTGAAGAAGGCTCCTCCCGTCATAGGAAGTCAGTGGGATTACGCCTGCAGCAAATGAAATGAGAGGTTGGCATTTATGAATAAGAAAGAAGCCAGAATCATCCAGATCCTGGATAAAATGAAAGCGGATCCTTTTGTGTCGATCGAGGAGCTGGCAAAGCTGTTCGGCGTCTCGCAGATGACGATCAGAAGAGATCTGCAATATATTGAAGAGCACGGCCTGCAGGCACCGGTTTCTGCGCCGACGGTACAGACCGGATCCCCTTCCCTGTCAGCTCCGCATCCCTATCTCTATTCTGAGGAAGAGGTCCACTACAGGGAGGAAAAGCGTCGGATCAATGCCTTTGCGGTCAAACTCTTATCCCCCGGAGATGTCATCGTCCTCGACTCCGGCACGACGACAGGAATGATGCCGGAGCTCATACCGGATGACATGCCGCTGACTGTGATCTGCTACAGTTCCTACATCGTCTCCCGGCTCTGCGATAAGCCCAATATTCAGCTGATCCTCGCCGGAGGATATTACCATCGCAACACAAAGGTCTTCTCCTCGGAGGAGGGGATCCGTTTCATGCGTCAGCTCCGCGCCCACAAGATCTTCCTGTGCGCGTCCGGTATACATGAAACCATGGGCCTGACCTGTACGGACCAGTACATCGGAGATTTGAAAAAAGCCGCAATCTCCATGTCACTGGAGAAGATCCTGATCTCCGACTCCTCGAAATTCGGCCACGTGACCCCCGGTTATTTCGCCAGCATCGACGACATGGACAGGATCATCACGGACACAGGGATCACCCCCGCCTGGGAGAAGCTGATCAGGGACAAAGGGATCCGGCTGGATATTGTATAATTGTCATTTCAGAGAATATGAGGAGACCTCGTGCATCCAGTCTTTCATGAGCATGTAGGCCTCTTCATATTTTTTCAGGTAAAACTGGTATCGGCGATGGTTTTCCGCATCGGGGCTGATCGTAGACTGATACTGCACCATACTCTGCGAAGCAGTGTGGATATCCTCATAGGCGCCCCCTGCCACAGCCCCCAGGATCGCAGCGCCGAAACAGGAAGCCTCTGTCTCCCGCGGGATATGCAAGGTCAATCCGGTGACGTCGGCCAGTATACGCAGATAGAGATCGCTCCTGGTCATTCCTCCGCTCAGGCAGATTTCCTGAAGGTCGACATATTTTTTATAGACATTCAAAATAAGGGCAGTCCCATAGCAGGTCGCCTCCAGAATTGCCCGGTAAATATGGGCCGGCGTGTGCCCCAGTGACAGACCATAGAGCAGTCCCCGCACATCGGAGTCCACCCAGGGGGTGCGGTTGCCCTGCAGATATTCCAGCATGAGCAGACCTTCCGACCCGATCGGGAGCTTTTCCGCCTCCCGGTTGAGAAGGTCCAGCACGGAACAGCCCTCTGCCTCCGCCTGCTTTTTGTAACTGTCGGCAAAGCCCTTTTCCAGAAACCATTTGATCACACCGCCGGAGGAAGTCTGACCCCCTTCCAGGCCATAATAGCCGGGGATGGTGATGTCCGGAAATGCTCCGTACAAACCGGGATCATGAACTTCTTTTTCCAAAAGCGTGAATTGCAGATTGGATGTCCCGGTCGTCTGCGCGACCTTTCCCGGCCGGGTGATGCCAAGGCCGATCGAGGCAAGAAGGGCATCACAGCCGCCGGCTCCGACTGGCATCCCCTCATACAGGCCAAGTTCGCGGGCAGCATCCCGTGTCAGCCCCTTCCCGATCGGCCTGCCCAGCTCCAGAACTTCTTTCGGGAATTTATCCCCGGCGTCTTCCAGCCCGATCTTTTTCAAAAAACCGGCTTCCCATCCCCCCTTGTGACTGTCATAATGCCAGCGCATGGTGATCGGATTGATGGAGGATACAAGGCAGCCCGTCAGCCGGTAATTCATGTAATCCAGGCACTCACAGATCCAGGCCGCCTTCTCCCAGTTGTCGGGTTCATTCTCTTTGAGCCAGAGCATTTTCGGAAGGCCCCACTCTGCAGAGACATTGCCATGGCCGTTGTATTTGAGGACAGGATCGCCGGTAGCCGCAATCCTTTCCGCCTGTTTTGTCGCCCGGACATCACACCACATCAGCGCCGGACGAAGGACTTCCATATCCTTCCCGAGCAGAAGAAGCGTGCTGACTGTAGAACTGATGCCGACACCGCAGATTTCCTCCGCCGCGATCCCGCTCTTTTCGAGCGCTTTATGCGTCGACTCCACAAGTGCCTTCCACCAGTCCAGCGGCTCCTGTTCCGTCATTCCCGGACCGGGGATCGCTGACCTGACATCCGCTGTGCTGAATACCACAGCCTCGCCGGCCAGCGTAAAGAGCCCAACTCTCACACCGCCGGTCCCGATATCGATGCCCATCGTGTACTTTTTATAATGTCTCTTATCTTTTTCCATTGTCATTATCCCCTGTCCCCAATGTCTTCGCGTACTTTCGTTTCATGACACTAAATATTCCTTGTCCATAAATACTACTATAATAAAAAAGCAGAGATTTTTGAACACTCTTCCCGAACGTGCCGCTCGTCAGAGCGAGCTGCATATCAATGCAGACACTTCCATAAAAAATTTCAGATGTTAAATTGTGTCCCAAATGGTATAATACCTCTGGAAAAATCTCTGCCGGCAGGCAAATAATCCTGCAAGAGCATTATTACATGCAAAAGCATTATTACATCAGAAAGAAGAACCTGTCTGAAAAGGAGCCTTATGAAAGATATTCTGGAATTATACCTCGCCTTCCTGCGTATCGGCGCCGTCAACTTCGGCGGCGGATACGCCATGCTGCCGCTGCTCGAGCGCGATCTGGTCCAGGACCGCGGCTGGACCACGACCCAGGACCTGACAGATTATTTTGCCATCGGACAATGCACCCCCGGTCTGATCGCCCTCAATGTCGCAACCTTTATCGGAAGCCGCAGAAAAGGGGTGGCAGGTGCCATCGCCGCCACACTGGGCTTTGTCACCATACCCATTATCATTATTTTGATCATCGCCACATTCCTGCAGGGCTTTGCCGATATGCCAGTCGTCCAGAACGCTTTTGCAGGTATCCGTGTCTGTGTCTGTGTCCTCATCGTCCAGGCGGTCCTGCGCCTGTGGAAAAAATCTGTCGTGGACAAGGTCAGCCTCTGCCTCTACATCGGCGTCTTTCTGATGACGGCTCTGTCCGGCGTTCTCCCGGTCGCTGTTCCCGCCGCCATCCTGGTCATCACATCCGGCATCCTCGGTGTGATCATCGGCGGCTTCCGTGACAATAATGACAATAAAAAGGAGGCAGAGAAAAAATCATGATCTATTTACGGCTCTTTTTTGAATTTTTCAAGACCGGTCTCTTTTCCATCGGCGGCGGACTTGCTACGCTCCCCTTCCTCTATGAGATGTCGGACAAGACCCACTGGTTCTCACACTCGGACATCGCGGACATGATCGCGATCTCTGAATCAACCCCCGGCGCGATCGGCATTAACATGTCGACCTTTGCCGGTTTCAAGACGGCGGGATATCCGGGCGGTATCGTGGCCACTGTCGCACTTGCGACCCCCTCTATGATCATCATTCTGATCATTTGCGGCTTCCTGCAGAAGTTCCAGAGCAGCAGGCATGTCCAGAACGCTCTCTACGGTCTTCGCCCTGCCTCAATCGCCATGATCACGGCAGCCGGTCTCAATGTCGCCAAGGTCGCCCTGATCAATATCGATGCCTTCATGGCAAGTCATAAGATCGCTGACCTGTTTTTGTTCAAGGCGATCCTTCTTGGAGTCATCATCTTCGTCGGACAGAAGCTGTTCCCCAAGATCCATCCCATTGCTTTCATCGCCTTCTCGGCGGTCGTCGGAATCGTCTTCCGCTTTGCCGGCGCCTAAGCCACCGGCAAAAAAGCTTAAATGCAGCTCAATGTTATAGTAAATTATAGTAAAGAAAAATCCCGCTTCGGCAGGACTTACGATCGGAGTCCCTGCCGGAACGGGATTTAGTTTTTTGACTCACTTTATAGATTCATGACTGGTCGCGCCCGAGTATTTTTACTTACAGACATCCACCCAGCCGATGGCGCCCGAGAGCTCCTCGAGTTCTTTCACCGTAAGCTTCACGGCGCTGTGGTCATCGCCGGCGGCGGGGTAGACGATCTCGTATTTGCGCAGGCTCTCATCCATATAGACGGGAAGGCCCGCATTAATTCCAAAGGGGCAGACACCGCCGGGAGCATGCCCGACCAGCTCCTCCACCTGATCTCCGGGGATCATCTTCGCCTTCTGGTGGAAGGTGTCCTTATATTTTCTGTTGTCCACGCGGGCTGTCCCCTCCGCGATGACAAGCACAGGTCCTTCCTTTGTCAGCAGCGACAGGGTCTTGGCGATCTCACCCGGTGTCACGCCGATGGCCTGTGCAGCCAGTTCTACCGTCGCGCTGGATGCCTCCGGCACGATCACCCTGTCTTCCATTCCTTTTTCCCGCAGATAATTTACAGCCTTTTCAAAAGACATATCTTTCCTCCCGAATATTCCCCGGATTCATATTTTTCTACAAATAGTAAAGTTTTCTTTTCACTCAAACATTTTTTCACAGAGACACTTGCAGAGAACTGCGAAAAGTGTCCGAAAAAGAGCATATCACTCCCTTTTCCCGAAAACAAGTCTGAAAAAAAGATGCGGCATCTGTGATTGACAAGATTTTCTGCGGAATATATGATTATCAAACCTGAAAAATATCACTGTCCGCACCTTCATGTGAATGCGGGCAGCAGCTTACAATAATCTCTTTGTCAGGTACCGTACACGAGTCCTGCCAATACGTATAGTAAACAGATATCGATTGAATCATGGCTGAAAAAATGAAGCAGAAATCTTCCTCATCCGACAACTCCATAGTGTTCAATCCCATCACGGAGGGGGTCATCTGGAAGCAGGTCCTCCTCTTCTTTTTCCCACTGCTGATCAGTTCCTTTTTCCAGCAGCTCTACAACACGGTCGATGCCCTGATCGTCGGGCGGATCGCCGGAAAGCAGGCCCTCTCTGCCGTGGGCGGCTCCGCGGGGTCCGTGCTGGGAATCTTTATGATGTTTTACATCGGATTCGCGGGAGGCGCAGCTGTTCTGGCGGCGCAGTATTTCGGCGCCAAAAAACAGACATCTCTGCGGGAAGCAGTCCGGACATCGCTCTTTATCTCCACTGTTCTGGGAATGGCAGGAGCCATAATCTGCTTCGCGTTCGCAGACCCCATCCTGTCTGTCATGCAGACCCCGGCCGATGTCATGCGTCCTTCCCTCTTTTATCTCCGCATTGCTGCCCTGGGACTGGTCCCCAATGCAATCTACAACATGGGTGCATCCGCCCTGCGTGCAGTAGGAGATTCCCGCAGGCCTCTCATCATCCTGATCTTCACCTGCCTGACAAATATCGGACTGGATCTGCTCCTTGTCGCCGGCTTTCGAATGGGGGCCGCAGGCGCTGCAGCCGCAACTGCGATCTGCCAGCTTCTGAGCGCCGTGCTTGCCCTGCTGTTTCTAAAAAAGACGATTTTTGCAGGTTCTTCTATGGTGACCGTCAAAAAGAGGGCCGGACAGACACAGGCTCCGCGGGAGCTTGTCAGCCGCATACTGCAGATGGGTCTTCCCCTGGGCCTTGCCGAAGTCATGTACACCTTCGCCAATGTTGTCCTGATGGCAGTGATCAACGGCTTCGGGACCGACACCGTGGCCGCCTATGCTGCCTACGGCAAGATTGATGCTCTCTTCTGGATGGTTGTAGGATCCTTCGGAGTCGCGGTCACCACCTTTGTCGGCCAGAACATGGGCGCCGGACGCTGGGACCGCGTCATACAGAGCATCCGGGAATGCGCCGTCATGATGTTCCTTGTTCTGGGGGGCGTAATTGTGACCCTCTACATCTTTGCCCGCCCCCTGCAGCAGCTCTTCTGTTCAGACCCGGACGTGGTCCTGATCGGCGCCCGCATGATGCACTTTCTGATGCCCTTCTACCTCCTCTATATCCCGATCGAGGTCATGTTTTCGGCGCTCCGCGGAATGGGAGACTCGGTACTTCCCACCATCATCACCTTTTTCGGCGTGTGCATCCTTCGCTCTGCCTGGGGTATTTTTCTTGTCCCCTTCCATCGCACAGTAAACATGGTACTCCTTGGATTCCCCGTCTCCTGGCTGGCCACCGACCTCGCCTTCGCGGTTTATTTTTACAGATACATGAAAAAACAACGAAAAACAGCCTCATGAGTGTCGTGCCCGCACAAACATTCATGAGGCTTTTTTATCAATCATTGACTGAAGTCAGAAACGGAAGGTACCGATATAGGTGTTTGCGGCCGGCATGGGAACCGTGCAGAAGACACCGTTCCGTTTTCGTCTGGTGACGATCCGCACATAATAAGTCTTGCCTTTTTTCAGCTTCGAGCCGCGGTACTTGCTGATCGTGGCACTGGTGGATCTGGCACTGATGTCGGTGGACTGATTCCAGTACCAGGTCCCGCTCGGATTTGTCGTCACAAAGACATTATATCCATTGCACCCATAGATAATGTTCCAGGCGATCAGACACTTACTGTAATTGGATTTCTGCCATTTGACAAATCTGCACTGCCCGGGTTTTTCGGGTATGACCAGGAGGGAAACGGTCTTCGTGCCCTTGAGATAGTTGGTTGTCTGCGGTGTGGTCACTGTAATCACGACTGTTCCTGCCTTGACACCGGTCACGGTTCCCGTCGCTCCCGAAGATGTCACTGTCGCAATCGCCGTGTCAGAAGAAGAAAAAGTATAGTCTGTCGTCTCCCTGGCACCCCCTGCTGTGACCTAGACCGTCCTCTTTGCGGTCACGGAGGATGCAGCAGCTTTCAATGTCAATATCTGCGGGATCCTGGTGATCGTAAAGGTCTTAGTGACAGTTCCCGTCAATCGTCCGGCCACGCCCCTGATCACGACAGATGCTGTCCCCGCGTTGACGTTATCGGAATAGGTCAGGGTGTAGTCCGTCCCCTCTGTAAGTTTCTCTTCTGTATCTCCATAGGCAACCGTCACGGCAGGCGTCTGCGCCGCGCCGGTATAGGGCATCTGAGTCCTGGCAAGCGTGATCTTTGCGTCTTTGATATTCCTGCCGGTATCCTTGCCCCACGTGGCATAGAGGAAGGGATTTACATTATAATCGTCGACCGGATATTGATCCGGAACGATTATTGAGCTGGAATCGCTCTCCGCCCAGCCTCCGAAGACAAAACCGGGGTTTTCCGGAATCTCATAAGTACTAAGATCGACTGTCGTCCCCAGGAAAATCGTATCTGTAATGATCTCTCCGCTCTTAAAGCTGCCGCCGTTGGCGTTAAAAGTCAGGGTAGTCGTCCAGACAGCATAGACCGTGATATCTTTTGTCACGGTGAACTGCGCATAGTCTTCTTTCCTGATCAAATCTATGCTGTCCTCAGCAAAACTCCAGCCCATAAAGGTACAATTTGTCTTTGAAGGATCCGTGCCGCCATAGTTTGCAGGGTCGAGCAGAGACACCTGTTTCCCCTTGAGAACTGTCTTGGTCTTTATTGTGGGTCTGACCCTTCCCTCTCTGGGGAAATTTCCTCCGTTGGCATCATAGGTGATCGTACACTCTGCAGACAGGCCGTCCCAGACCGCATAAAGCGTCAGTGTTCCGGCTGATACAGTGTAACCGGAGGAAGAGATCATCTGCGTCCCGTCTGACGTCCGGCTCCAGCCCAGGAAGGTACAGCCTTCATTGGGGACGAGATTGATAAAGATCATGTTGTAAACTTTCTCACCCGCATCGAGAGTCTCTGTATACGTTCTGCTCTGTGCAGTCTCGTCGATCAGTCCTGTAAAATAACCGCCCCCGTTGGCGTCATAGGTGATCTCACAGACATCGATCCAGACGGCGTACAGGGTCAGTTTCTCCGCTGTGACCGTATACCCTGTGCCGCCGGTAGAAGGGAGCAGAGTAATGCTTCCGCTGACCATCCTGCCGTAGCCCGCAAGCCGCTTTCCGTCAGCTTTGGGTTCTCCGCTGCTGACAAAGCTATAGCTGAAAATACGGTCTCCCTTGGCGACAGTTGCCATGACAGTGGTGCTCTGTGTGCCGTCTTCCAGTGTAAAAAGGCCGCCGTTGGCATCCAGAGTCACCGCGCAGCCCTGTTCCCAGATTGCATACAGATACAGGTTCTTTGTGACCGTGGTTCCGGTCCGAAGCACCGTCCCGTTCGCGGAAGTGCTCCATCCCGCAAAGATCTTGCCGGGATTCGCTTTCGGGATCTGATAGACGGAAATATCCCGCCCTTCCGGCTCCCCGGTATGAGTGACTGTCTGCACATGCGCATTTTGATTATTGTAATCGATATAATATCCGCCGCCGTTGGCATTGAGCGTGACCGTATACGTCGCTGAAGACGCATTCACGGCAGGCGAAGACACCGTCTCTGAAGAGGTGTCCCTTTCGGTTCCGGACAGATCTTCCTGAGAACCGGTATCCTCTGACCCGGCTTCCACCCCGGAATCCTTTTCTGCAGCTGCTTCTTCTGCTGCTTCTTCCGTTGCTTCTTCCGTTGCTTCTTCTGCTGCTTCTTCCGCTGCTTCTTCCGCTGCTTCTTCCGCTGCCTGCGCAGATATTTCTGCGGACCTATCACCGTCTGTTTCTTCAGATCTTTCCTCAAGAGGCTCCGCAGGCGATTCTGTATATGTCTCTTCAACTGCTTTCGTATCTGTCCCCGGATCTGCATCCGTCGGATCCTCTGCAGCAGTATCCGTACTCGATTCAACAGAGACCATGGAAGCATTTTCCCGTCTGTCAGCGGCGGACAAGGTCACAGGGAATGAACCTGCGAGAAAAACCGCTGTCATAAAAACTGCCATGAACTGCTTAAAACTCTTCATACGGGATGATACCTCTCTTTCGTCAGCACAAAGTTTTTATAGCTTCGTATCTGTCTCCCGTCCTGTCGGTTTATAGCAGCAGCTTATCACAGGTTTTCCCTTCATCGTTCCGCGGCGAAGGCCGCCCCGAGAATCAGGAAGGCTCCGGCCATGCCGGCTGCGCCCATGGGTTCATGCAGGAATATCATTGAAAAGAAAAGCGCAGATACCGGATCGATGTAGCTGAAGAGGGCAATGGTCTGAGCTTTCAATCCATCGGTACTTCCGAAATACAAGGTATAGGCAATTCCGGTGTGGACAAGTCCCACGATCAGAAGCATGAGAACAGAGAATCTGTCCAGTGCCGCATGAGAAAACTGGCCTGTCACTGCCAGATAAGGGGTGATGCACACACTGGCTGACGCCAGCTGCAGAATTGTTTTCAGATATGAATCGACATTGCGGATACACTTATTCATAATGACGACTGCCGCATACAGGGCGGCTGCGCCCAGGCCGTAGAGTATACCAAGAAGGGCATTACCCTGCGGGAAGTCCTGTCCGGCTGCGCCGGATACAAGAAACATTCCCAGGACCGCCAGAATCGCGCAGACCAGCTTTTTGGCCGTCAGCTGCTCTTTGAAAAACAGGGGCGACAGCAGGATCACGATCGTGGGCTGCATGTAATAGCACAGAGTTGCTGTTGCCACAGTCGTATAGTTATAGGCTTCAAATAAGAGGATCCAGTTAAAGCCGATCAGGGCACCCGAAAGGATCAGCAAAAGCTTTGTCCGGGCAGAAGTCTTCCTCCGGGATTCCTGCAGGGAGATCCCGCTGTCCTGCATCCTGCCCTGTATCCTGTCCTGCATTCTGCCAGATCTCTTTGTGCCGTCACTTCCCGCACCGGATCCGGCTTCCTGTCTCTTCGCCAGTAATCCGCGGCATTTCATAAAAACGCCCAGAAAGAAAGCACCTATAAGTCCCCTCGAAAAGGCCAGGAGGCCTGAGGAAAGCGGGATATATCGTCTGAAAATACCGATCGTCCCGAAGATCAGCATCGAGGATGCGAGCATCATCAGTGATCCGGGACGATTGCTTTCTGTGTTCATTTCTGTCATTTTTCCTTTCTGACCGGGAGCAGTCGGACTGCTCCCGGAAAGGGCGTTTTACTTCTCAACTATTATTACCTGTTACCGCTTGTCTTTATCGATGCTCTCCAGCGAAATGATCGCGATGATGATACAGATCAGCGCCAGAAGGAGCATGGCGATCCATGTGATCCAGACATTCAAGTCGTCACTGACATACATATCATTCTGATTGTATTCCGCAGACCAGAGCAGGAAATCATTCACGCGGTTTTCCTGTTCCATCCCCTTGATAATCTCAAGGAGCGGCTTTCTGCCCATGTACTCAATATTCCGGAACTTGAAAAGCGTGTTCCATAAAGTGACCATGGGCTGTGAATTGTATTGTCCGATCGAGCACAGACTGATGACCCCCCACTTTGAGATCGAGAGGAATGTAATGCCCATGGCGGCTTTGGGAAGGTCAAAATAGGCACCCGAAAAAATCAGCTGGAAGATCAGCAGAAAAGGCATCAGTGTCATGGCTGTCGTCGTATTGTGGACAAGACAGGATATCATGAGCGCCATCATATCCGAAGCAAAGGTGATGATGAACAGTGTGATCCCGATATCGACGATGCCCTTGCCGAAGATGATCCCTTTTTCAGGAATATGGACGCCTGCATACCTGCAGACCATCAGAAGGATTCCTGTCTGCAGGATACAGATCAGAAGCTGCAAAACAATCTGCGCAAGCAGATAGGAGGACATGTGCAGTCCGGAACGGTGTTCATGTTTAATCACATCCCTCTCCCGGCAGACGATCTGAATAGAGTTGAAAAACCCGATCCAGATACATACACATACAAGGGCAAAGGTTCCTGTTGCCGTCCCCTCCTGGGTAACAAACAGATTCTGGCCGACGACAAAAACGACAAGTGCCGAAATGACAGCAGCCATGGGAAGGACTTTCCAGTCATTCTGATAAACAAATATTCGCAGGAACTTGCCGAGGTAGAGCCCGGCCTGTCCAAGTCTTCCTCTGTATCTGAGCCTACTCTTCATCCGAACTCACCTCCTCTCTCATCTGATCGTCTTCAGTTACGTCCTCTCCGGCCTGATCGTCTGCAGTTCCTTCCGGCAGGTCCTGTCCCGGGCCGGTCTCACTTTCTCCAGCCTCTTCCGGGGAATGCTCTGCCGGCTTTTCTGCAGTCTCAGACCCTTCCGGCTTATTCTTTACTGTGCCGCTGCTGTCGATCCTGCTTTTTGCGTACTTCTCGATGTACTCATCCGCAAGGCCTTCTCCGCCTTCCTCGCTGCGGTTGACACACTGTACGATGCCTTCCATCGAATCTCTTCCGAAGAATTGCTTTGACTCCTCGGGACTGCCGTAGAAAGCCAGACGTCCGACTCTTCCGGAATCCTTGGCCAGAATGATCACTTTGTCAAAGAGATCAATGACTCGATCCGGCGTATGAGTAATCACGATGACAATCTTTCCGGTCTCTGAAATCTCCTTCAGCTTTTCAAAAAGTTCTCTGGCGATGACACCGTCCAGTCCGGAATCCGGCTCATCCAGCACGAAAAGGTCCGGATCCGAGACGAGTTCAATCGCAATGGAAATACGCCGCAGCTGTCCTCCGGACATCTTGGATACAAGACCTGAAGCCACAGGTGTAAGTCCCAGAAGATCCATGACCTCCCTGACCCTCTTATTCCTTTCTTCCGCCCTGATCTGCAGCGGCATGCGGAGCTTTGCGGCATCGCTGATCGTGCGAAAGACCGTATCGTGGGTGCGGACCAGATTCATCTGGGTGACAAAGCCGATGCGGTATTTCATCTGGCTGTACTGTTTATAAATATTCGTGCCGTTCAGATAAATATCTGCGTCTGCTTTTTCGTAACCGATGATGGCATTCATGAAGGTCGTTTTGCCTGCGCCGGAGCCGCCCAGCAGCAAAACCAGCGAGCCGTTGGGAATATTCATGGCAATATCCTTGAGCAGATACTGCTTTTTCCCCAGATGCCTTACTGTCCGCTCCCGCAAAAGGACGCTCAGGCCCTTCCGGGATGCCGTCACTGCATTCATGGCATCGCTTACACCGGTAATCTGCGCCGGCTTAATGCCGGCCTCCCAGCCCGTCTGAAAGCTGACTTCCGGGTGCGGCTGGTATCTTTTGTCAAATCCCAGGAAAAGCAGGGTGACCCATTCAGCCAGGAGCCAAAAGATCAGCCAGCGCCTTTTCAGATTAAACAGAAGGATCAGGCGCATAAAAATCCGGATTCTGTATACATACAGCGCGACAACTACAGCCAGCGCGATCAAAGCCTCCACAACAAGCTGGCGGTTACCATCAAAAGCAAAAGGAGAAAGGCTGATCAGATAATAGAGAATTTCCAGTACACCGCAGCCAATCCCCTCTGCGCGCATTTCCATAGAATCCGCGAGAGCGTAATACCGCAGTCCCGGCACCCATGCCATCCATCTCTTTTCCCAATGCATTTTTTCCGACAGTTTCCACAGTCCCAGAGACATCAGAAACCAAGTAAAAATCAGCCTGCTAAGAATGTTTGCCATAATGTGTATGTCCTCTGTTTTTTTCAGTCAGACCAGGACCGAATCTGTCCTTACCGGCTATGCCCTGACCAGAGTGTGATTTGTAGACATTACCCTAAAATTATATAGAACCACGCAGGTAGAATGCAAGAAAAAACAAGCCCTGTAAAACAGATCTGTTAAAACACAAAACTCCCCGCAGGCATCTGCAGAATGTTTCCGTTCTGCTTACAGCCCGCGGGGAGTACCTGTTTATTTATACCATTTTTTTATCATCCGGATCTGCTCAAAATTCCGTCTTACTCGAGGTTGGGGCTCCTGCTTACTCGAGGTTCAGTCTCCCGCTTACTCTAGGTTCAGTCTCCTGCTTACTCGAGATTCTGTCTCCTGCTTACTCAAGGTTCAGTCTCCTGCTTACTCGAGATTCAGCCTCCTGTCGAGGAAATACCATGTGACCCCGCTGTAGACTGCGATCAATATAAGCGTTGAGACGATAAGCACAAGCTGAAACTGCCATGCCAGGAACAGTTTCCCTTCAAACCGTGCCATGAGAAAATCCGCCCATCCAATCCGATAGCCGATCTGTCCCACAAGACCGCCAAGCGTATTTCTGACAATGCCGATCCCGAAAAATGCGAGGACACTTCCCAGTATGCGGTGTGCAGACCACTGGTGTCCGACTGCGATCGCAGTGTAGATCTGCATCAGCGAAGCAACGAAGAACAGGATGAAGATCACGAACCAGACAGCAATCGCACCCAGCTCTTTTCCCAGGGACAGCATTCGAAGATGCATACTTATCTCTTTAAAGAGTCTGACCGTATCCTGCAGCGGGATTGCCATCAGTCCCATGACTACGACTGTGCAGACACCGGCCACACCGCCCAGTAATGTCCAGATCAGGGAGCTGAGCACCTTGGCAAGGATCAGCTGATGCGTTCCCACGGGAAGGGAAAACATGAGATATCCCTCGTTGCCCAGAAGATTCCGGTAGAAGCGCTGCACACACAATACCCCTGTCATAACCATGGTCGCGATGATCAGTGAAACGAAGATCATAATGATGACGGCGCCCAGCAGATTTGAATAGAGATCCTCATCGAGGACCCGGATGCCTACTCCCATGATAATGGCCATTCCGATCGTAGCCGCATAGAGGGGCAGAATGATCCGCCCGAAGGCTTTCATTTCATATCCAATCAGTTTTGTCAGCATCTGTACACCTCCCGGAAATAATTATCCACGCTCATGCCGGTGCGTTCCCGCAGAGCATCTGTGTTTTCATGCAGCTCGATATGTCCCTGTTTGAGAAAAACCACTTCATCCAGAACCGGTTCCACGTCTGCGATCAGATGTGTCGAGATCAGGACCAGGGCATTCTCGGAATAGTTGCCGATGATCGTGCGGAGAATATAATCTCTGGCCGCCGGATCCACACCCGCGATCGGCTCATCGAGAAGATAGACTTTGGCACTGCGGCTCATGGTCATGATGAGCTGTACCTTCTCTTTCGTGCCCTTGGAAAGGGATTTGAAAGGTCTGCGGGGCTCGATATTCAGAGCCTGCAGCATCTGCACCGCTTTGTCCATATCAAAATCTTTATAGAAATCCTCATAAAAATACAGAAGGGATTCCACATTCATCCAGGACGGCAGAAAATCTCTGTCAGGGAGATAGGACACAACCGCCTTTGTCTCCGGGCCGGGCTTCATGCCGTCGATCAGGACCTCACCGCCTGTAGGCGTCAGCAGATGCTGCGCCAGTTTGATCAGTGTCGTCTTGCCGCTGCCGTTGGGACCGACAAGACCTACGATCCTGCCGGGCTCCAGTGACAGATCTATATTGTCGAGTGCCGCGAGGTTCCCGTATCTTTTTGTCAAATGCATGCATTCCAGAACTGCCATGACATTTATCCTCCTTTAACTGTTCTTCGTCTGTCCGGAAGCTTCTGCTGCCCAGTCCTTTACAGCAGACAATATCTCCTCCCGGCTCATCCCGAGGCGCATGAGCCTTGTGCACATCTCCTCGATCACATCTTCGCTCAAAGTTCTCCTGAGATTTTTCAACACCTCTGCATCCTCCGTGACAAATCTCCCGCTTGTCCTCTGCGTATATACCAGCCCGTCCCGCTCCAGTTCCGCGAAGGCGCGCTGCATGGTATTGGGATTGACCCCTGCCTCCAGTGCCAGTTCCCGCACAGCCGGAAGCTTGGCCCCGGGCGAATAGGCCCCGCTGGCGATCTCTGTTCGCAGGCGTCCCAGAATCTGCAGATAGATCGGGATCCCGTTCTCAAATGTCCACTTCATCTCTTCCTCCGTTACAAAACCGTATTACTTGTCGGCTTCTCTTATCCGTCATTGTATCGCTGTATTACTGTACTATTCGCTTAATACAATAATATACTATAATGCCTTCCTGCTTTTGTCAATACCCTTCAGGAAATAAAAATCGCTTATAAGCCGCAATATGAGTCACAAGGGACGGTTCTGAAAAACTCATTGCGCACAATGAGTTTTTCAGAACCGTCCCTTGTGACTCACTTTGACTCATTCCTTCCCGATAAATACAAAAAACCTCTCCGCACAGTATTTTGTGCGGAGAGGCAGTTGTCTAATGTTACTCTTCACGGTCCATCAAGGGCACGGCAGCAATCTCAATTCTTTATGAATGTGGCTGCGGTACCAGGCTTCCGGTCAGAGTTCTATATGTCATTGTTCAGAATCCGCAGGGATCCTTTTACGCCTTATGTCTGGTGCTCATTACATACTGCAGGCCGATGCCGGCAGCGATCAGGACCAGACCGATAAGGTCGGTCATGGTACCGGGGACGATCATCATGAGACCGCCGATCGCCAGCAGAAGCCTGTCAACGATGCCCATGTTGGTGAAGAAGTATCCCTCCAGGGCCGAGGCGACGCCGAAGATACCGATCAGGGATGTGGCCGCGATCAGGACGACTTCCATTGTACTTGTCTCGATCAGCAGCATTGCGGGGCTGAAGCAGAAGACATAGGGAATAATGAAAGCTGCGATGGCAAGCTTGGTCGCGTTAAAGGCCGTGCGCATGGGATTGGACTTGGCGATGGCGCTTCCTGCGTAGGCTGCCAGGGCAACAGGCGGTGTGATATCCGCCACGATACCGAAGTAGAATACGAAGAAGTGAGCCGCCAGGATCGGAACACCCATACGGGTCAGGATCGGAGCGCAGGTCGCTGCCATGATGCAGTAGGTCGCAGTCGTCGGAACACCCATGCCCAGGACGATGCAGCAGAGCATGGTCAGGAACAGAGCGATGAAGAGCTTATCGCCTGCAACAGCGACGATGGCGTTGATCATCTCGTTTGCCAGACCGGTCATGGTGATGGTACCGGAGATAATACCGGCGACACCGCAGGCCGCGCCGACAGTGATGGTGCCCTTGCCGCCCGCCTCGAGAGAATCAAAGAACTTCTTGACTGTGAAGCAGTTTCCGGTGTCCTCGTTGTTGCCGATGAGGGCATCCGCTACGGGACTTTTGGAGCCGTCTTTTTTCAGGTCATTGATAGCCTGGCGGTAGCTTCCGTCGAAAATACCGTCCACGACACCGACGATGATCGCCGCGACGATGGAATAGGCAGCTGCACGCTGCATGGTCATCATGTTTTTGGAAACCCAGATAACAAGGAGTACCAGCGGAGTCAGCAGATAGATCTTGCGGATGAGCTTTCCGAATTTGGGAAGCTTCTCAGCGGGGATACCTGTCAGACCGTATTTCTTGGCTTCCAGATGGACCGCGATAAAAATACCGGTAAAGTAAAGGACCGCGGGAAGGATCGCACGGATCAGGATATCTGAATAAGGCACGCCGATGATATCCGCCATCAGGAATGCAGCAGCACCCATGATGGGAGGCATGATCTGGCCGCCCGTAGAGGCAGCAGCTTCAACAGCGCCTGCGAAGTCAGCCTTGTAGCCGGTCTCTTTCATCATGGGGATCGTGACGGAACCGGTCGTGACCGTGTTACCGACGGAAGATCCGCTGACCATGCCGCAGAGAGCGGAGGAAATGACCGCGACCTTTGCGGGACCGCCTGCATAACGTCCGGCGGCGCAGTTTGCCATGTTGATGAAGAACTCGGAGATACCTGTCCTCTCAAGGAAGGCACCGAATATAATGAATACTACGATATATTTCGAGCATACATTGATCGGCGTCGACAAAATACCTGTCTTGGCATAGAAAAGGTTTCTCACCAGATAGCGCAGCCTTCCGGCGATGGAAGGGTTGGTCAATCCGTAGACGATCGCGTACACGATGAAAAACAGGGCGACGATCAGGATGGGCCAGCCGACACTGCGGCGGGTCACCTCGAGAAGAGCCGCGACACCGACGATCGCAATGAGGATCTGCGGCACGGTAAAACGTGTGCCCTGCTGGATGATCTGCTCCGCACTAAAGGTGTAGTAGAGGAAAGCGCCTGTGCCGAGCACCATGGCGATAATGTCATACCAGGGAATATAATTGACCTTCTGCTCGCCCTTTTTCGCGGGATAGGTGAGGAATCCCAGAAGGATGATCAGTCCCATGAAGGAGGTCAGACGAATCTCCTCCAGGAAGGTCGCAAACAATGTTACCCAGATACAGAACAGCGAAAAGCCGATCAGGACAGCCTTGACGGCCAGGGCAGGCTTGCCTGTCCACACGCGGACATTGGACTCTCTGTCATATTTTCGCATGACCTCCTCGAGGTCTTCCTGATGAAGTTCGTATGCCGGATCTTTTACTTTATCATTACTCATGGCAGTCCCCCTTATCAATCAGCAGTTTCCACTGTCACACCGTGCTCGGCAAAGTATCTTGCCGCACCGGCGTGGAAAGGCACTGCGATACCGGAAGTCGCGTTCTCCACAGAGAGCTCTGCTCCCTTGGCGTTCTCAGCTGTGATCTCCTCTGCGTGGTCAAAAATCGCCGCGGTCAGCTGATAGACGACTTCATCATCCAGATCTGCGTCTACGACCATGGTTGCCTTGATCGTGATCGTCTCGATCGGATCAGGCTGTCCGGGATAGGTGTCCGCCGGAATCACCAGAGGCGCATAATAAGGGCAGATGTCCATGATCTTATCCCTGAGTTCTCCTTCGATCGGGATCAGGAAAACGCCGTTGGTCGTCGCCAGCTCGGTGATGGCCGATGTGGGCGCACCTGCAACGATGAAGGCCGCGTCGATCTGGCCGTCCTTGAGGGCTTCTTTACTGTCATCGAAACTCTGGTACTGAGGTTTGATATCATCCACAGTCAGACCGGCACCTTCCAGGACATCCACTGCGTTGAAGTAAACGCCCGAGCCGGGCGCGCCGATGGAGACGCTCCTGCCCTTGAGGTCGGCGACTGTCTTGATGTCTTCTTTCATTGTGATCAGCTGCACTGTCTCTGCGTACAAAGCGCCGAGTACACGGAAATCCCTGCAGGGGCCGTCTGTCTCAAAGGACTTGCTGCCCTCCCAGGCATAGGTCATAACGTCAGACTGGGTAAATCCCATCTGATAATCGCCGTCACCGATACTCTGTATATTTGCCTTTGAAGCAGCCGTCGACACTGCCGTCACACTGTAACCAGTATAATTCTTCATATACTGGGCGAGCACGCCGCCGAACGCATAATAGGTTCCTGCAGTTCCGCCGGTTCCCATCATCATTCTCTGGCCTCCGCAGCCGGACAAGGCCAGCATGCAAACAACCAGAAGTATGCTGACAACTGCTCTGCGCATTTGTTTCCGCATGGTTAACTCCCTCCTTTTACCAAGGCGCCTCAGCGCCAGTACTTTCCGATGATTGAATTCCCGTATACAATCATGCACCGAATGATTGTACCACAGATGCTTTATTCAGGCAAATAAGTGAAGCGATAAACTATACTCCGATTGATATTTTTTGTATTCCTGTATCACCCCATTGGAAACAAAGCTTTTTAGGGTGGAAAAAAAACGTAATAAATCCGGGCAAAAACACCTCTGCCGCGGTACATGTATGCCTCATAATGATTTTACATATGTGGCTAATAGTGATTTTACCTTGTAAGAATCCGGCTTTTGTATTAAAATTTTGCATGTCAGTTCAGGGCAGCGGTTCCGATCATCCTGATCCGGTAATGCCCGCCATATTTAGGAGGAAATTAAAATGCCTGAAAAAGAAACAGGAATCATTCCCATTGAAAAATGCCCGGTCATTACGATCAGCAGAGAATACGGCGCTCTCGGAAGAACCCTTGCCGCCAATCTGTCGGAAAGGCTCGGAATCCCTTATTATGACAAAGATTTCGTAAATAAGACTGCCGAACAGAGCGGATATGATGTTGAAGAAGTCAAGCGTGACAGCGAGGAACTCAAGCCCTCCAGCAAGGTGCTCAACTCAATCCTGAACAGTGCTGTTTCCTATAGCAGCTCCCACGACGGGATTTTCAAGGCCCAGAAGGAAGTCGTCCTGGAGCTCGCCAAGTCCCCCTGCATCATCGTCGGCCGCTGCGCAGATGATATCCTGCGCAAGGCAGGCATAAACGCCTTCAGCATCTATCTCTACGCCGATGTAAAGAGCCGCGCCAAGCGCGCCACAGAACTCGCCGAGAACGGCACCACAAGCATCGAAAAATACATCGAAAAGCGTGATAAGCTCCGCAAGACCTACTACAAGCAGTACACCGGACACGAGATGGGCAACGCCAACAACTACACCATCTGCTTCGACACCGGACGCATCAACATTGAGACCGTCTCGGATGTCATCATTGAAATCCTCAGCAGAGAACAGTAAAAAAAGGGCCGAAAACAGCAGACCGCCAAATAACAGGATCGTAAATAACAGAACATTAAATAACAGGACATAAAATAACTGCCGCACAGCATCTCATCAGGCTGCGCGGCAGTTTTCATTTACTATGAGTCAATCGGGACGGTTCTGCCCGACTCATTGGAATCTATCGGGGAATCTATCGGGACGGTTCTGCCCGACTCATTGTGTACAATGAGTCAGGCAGAACCGTCCCTTGCGGCTCATTCCTGTTCTGATATGATCTCCGCAACATACACGCCGCTGGCGGAGGCGTGGGAAAGGGAGTGTGTCACACCGCTGCCGTCGCCGATGACGTACAGGCCGGGGTGATTGGTCTCGAGATTTTCATCCAGGCTGACTTCCATGTTGTAGAATTTTACTTCCACGCCGTAGAGCAGGGTGTCGTTGTTGGCTGTGCCCGGCGCGATCTTGTCCAGGGCATAGATCATCTCGATGATACCGTCCAGGATTCGCTTGGGCAGGACCAGGCTGAGGTCGCCGGGAGTCGCCTGCAGTGTCGGCTGAACAGTGCACTCCGAAATGCGGGCAGGGTTGCTCCTGCGTCCGCGGGCAAGGTCACCGAAGCGCTGCACGATGACACCGCCGCCCAGCATGTTGGACAGGCGGGCGATGCTCTCCCCGTAACCGTTGCTGTCCTTAAAAGGCTCGGAGAAATGCTTGGAGACCAGCAGGGCGAAATTGGTGTTTTCTGTTTTTTTCGAGGGATCCTCAAAGCTGTGTCCGTTGACAGTGACGATCCCGTTGGTGTTCTCGTTGACCACGATTCCGTTGGGATTCATGCAGAATGTGCGGACACTGTCTTCAAACTTCTCTGTGCGGTATACGATCTTACTCTCGTACAATTCGTCAGTGAGGTGGGAAAAAACCACTGCCGGAAGCTCGACGCGCACACCGATATCCACGCGGTTGGATTTAGTGGGGATCTCCAGATCCCGGCACACCTTCTCCATCCACTTGCTGCCGCTGCGGCCGGCCGAGACGATGCAATAGCGTGCGTCTGCCCTTCCGCCTTCAAAATGGATGCGGTAACGGGGAGTGTCACAGTGGGAAGCATGACAGCGGGAAGTGTCCGATGAAGATTCCGCAGGTTCCGCAGATTCCGCAAATGCCGCAGATGAAGATTCAGCAGGCTCTCCCTCCGCCTCTTCTTTCTGCAGAAGCTCAATGCTGTCCACCAGTGTATTGAAATGAAAATCAATATGATCCTTCATCTCCGCGTACAGATTGCCCAGCACGATATAGTTGATGTCCGTGCCCAGGTGACGGACAGAGGCATCCAGAAGCCGGAGCTTATTCTGAATACAGATCTTTTTAAAATCCGTCCCGGCTGTGGAATAGAGCTTTGTCCCCTCGCCGCCGTGGTCCAGGTTGATCTGATCCACGTAACGCATCAGTTCCAGTGCCTTTTTCCTGCCGATATGAGCGTACAGCGTGCCGCCGAAGTCATTTGTGATATTATATTTGCCGTCACTAAAAGCGCCGGCCCCGCCGAAGCCGGACATGATGGAACAGCTCTTGCAGCGGATACAGGATTTGATCTTATCTCCATCAATGGGACAGTGCCGCTTCTCAAGCTCCGTACCGCCCTCAAATACACCGATCTTCCAGCCGGGTCTTCTCTTCATCAGTTCATAAGCGGAAAAAATACCACCCGGCCCCGCGCCGATGATGATCACGTCGTATTTCATTAATACACTCCTCCTGCACAATCGCGGCCAGTCCACGCCGGGTTTACTCAGCTTACTCAGTTTACTCATAAGTTATAAGTCAGTCATAAGTCATAAGTCCTGCTCAGGTCTCAAGGTCTTTATTCGTACCAGCCCCCATGCTCCAGGATCCTGAATTTGCGGAAATAGGTAAAAACAGCCTTGCCGAGAATCTTCTCCTTGTGGACATAGGTATACTGATCAGCTTCCTCTTCTGTGTCTGCTATGCCCTCGCGAAGTGCATTTTCGGCCCAGTAACGGGCGTCCTCCGACCAGTTGCGGTTGTCACCCAGCATCAGATAACACCCCTCCGGCACGTGGAACTCAAAATCCGAATTCATGACATTCCACTCCTCCTTGAGGTATCCCTCCTTCAGGGGCTCCTCCGCATCATCAATATAGATCGATCCGTTGACCAGGCGCACCGTCTCGCCTGGCAGGCCGATAATCCTCTTGATATAAATCTTCTTCTCATCCACTGGATAGTGGAAGATGACAATATCCCCTCTCTCAGGTTCGCTGAACCAGTAGCTGAAGCGGGCGCCGATCAGGCGGTCATGGGTCATGATGGTATCCTCCATCGATCCCGAGGGAATGACCGCGTTGATAATAATAAACTGGGTGAGAAACAGAGCGACGGCAAACATTATGATGAAGGACTTGATCCAACTGATCACTTCTTCGACAAACGCCGACCTTCTGGCTTCCCGCCTGTCATCCTTTTCCGCCCGGCCCTCCGTGTCAGCGGTATTGTTCTCCTGTCCGGAATCCTTTTCAGAGAAGGACTGTCCTTCCATTCCGGTTCCCTCCTGCCCATTTTCGTCAGAAAAAGCACTGACATCGTCAGACTGCCGGGACGTATCGGACAGAATGTCCTCCGGAGTATCTCTCAATGTAAAATCTTCCATGTAAATTTTGTTCTCGTTTTCTTATTTTTCAAAAATTGCAGTTAAAAAAGTGCCGGAGAATTGTCAGAGGCGGCTCCGATCAGATCATCCGCAGGAAACTCTTCTCTCCTGCTCATTCAGGACACGGGACACCGGGGACAGTCAAAACCGTCCCTGGTGTCCCCGCCAAAGAATCCGCCTTATTCCGCATCGATTTTTCTCAGGACTTCCGTCATCTTTTCAGCAAAAAGGGCGTGTCCGCGCTCGGAGAGATGGACACCGTCAAAGGCAAAGTCAAGTTCCCATTTTGAAGCATCCGCAAAAAGGATATTCCTCAATTCGGAGAGTTCTTCGTAATAAGCTGCCAGCTTTTCGCCTTCTTCAAAATAAATCTGTGCATGGCTCTTGTCGCCGCATACATAAGGTTCGGAAAAAGATTCCTCCCTCAGTTCGATCCGGGGCGGCGCGATGAGAAGAAACTGTGTCGCCTCTCCAGTGAAATCTGTGACAAAAGAGATAAAATCATTCATCCTTGCCGCTGTCTTTTCGGCGTTGGGACGCAGGGTGCCGAGAATGTCATTGGATCCCAGCATGACCGCAAAGAGTTCCAGCGGCGTTTCCTGACGCAGCACAGACCGCAGATAATCCCACTCATACCCGACGGAAGGAAGCGAGCGTCCGGGCATACCGTCTGCGCGAATCTCCCATGTCTGAGAAAGATTTTCCTGCAGAATCGTGGTCCAGCGCTCCTGACGCGGATACCGTCCTCCCATAAAACCGGCGGGGTCATAGCCGTAGGTATTGGAGTCCCCATAAAAAAGAGCTTTCTTCATGTCGGCAATCCCTGTTATCTGTACAATCTCTATTGTCTATATATGAATATCTGTCTCTAATATCAAGAATGTATCAAGAATGAATATCTGTCAGAACAGATATCTATCAGCATACATATCTATCAAAATGAATATCTGCCGAAATAAATATCTGTCAGGCCTGTGTAGATCTCTTCTTTGCCGCGGACCTTGTCTTTTTCCGTTTTCCTGCAGTACTCTTCTGCGGAGTGCGGGCTTTGATCAGGGTATCGATGATCTTGTCAAACTGGATCCTGAGAAATGCCGCTACCGGCACTGCAAAAAGCATACCCACGATTCCGCCCAGGGAACCGCCGACAATGAGAGCAGCTATGACAAGCATGGGATGCACATCGATACTGCTGCTCAGGAGCCTGGGATTGATCACATTTCCGTCCACAGTCTGGATCACGAAAAGCACTACGATCGCGACCAGAAGACGGCGGAAATCACCGGCAATAAGGCAGACAAGAATTGTCGAACCATAGGCTACGATGGGACCGACATAGGGAATCAGGTTGCCGATTCCGCTCAGGACACCGATAATGACGGCATACTTGACACCTATCAGCGAAAGGGACACGCTGACAAGGACTGCCATGAGAAGGGCATCGATCAGCTGACCGCGGATATAGCCGGAGAAAACGGAATCCGCATCTTTTGCCAGAACATGGAATTCTTTGCGGACCTTTCTGCCGCCGATTGCCAGCAGCACCCGGTTCCAGTACCTCACCAGACCTTTTCCGTCCAGAAGAAAATAGATTGCGAAGATCACTGCAAATAAGAGGTTGGTCAGAAAACTGCCGATATGACCGATCGCATTCGAAAGTCCGGAAGTCAGTCCCTTGGAAAGATTGCCGATCATGCTGCTGATACTTTTCATAGCCTTCTCGACTTCTTCCGTGGAAATATTCATTTCGTTCAGACGCGCCGTGATCATCTGCTGCAGGCTGCTGAGAGACGCTGTAAAAGACTGCACCATGACAACCAGATCATCGAGGCTGGCCAGTCTGAGGCTTCTGGTGACCGCAGAGACCACCACGGAAAGGATGGCAAAAATCACCAGAAATGCGCCCACACAGGTAATCGCCACCGCCGCCCCGCGCTTATTTCCGCGTTTCTTCCCGAACAGTTTTACACTGCGCAGCTTCTTCTGGCAGGAATTCACGGCGGGATTCAAAATATAGGAGAGCACAAATCCCCAGAAGAGCGGCTGCAGAAGCAAGCCAATCATAGTCAGCCATTTACCAATGGCGCCGAGAACGGTATTCAGGTTCCCCGTGAGCTGAATCAGGACATAACTGATCACGATCGTTGCAATTGCGAATCCCATGATCAGGCGGTAATGCCTGCGGCGCTTGTTCTGGAGAAGCCGTTCCTCAGCAGCAAGGCGTTTCTGTTCCTCCTGCCTCTTCTGTTCTTCCTTTTGTTTATCCAGCTTCTGCCTTTCCTGTCTTTCCTTTGCCGACGAGGCAGCCGTGCTTACCGCACTTTTAGATTCCACCGAAGCTTCCCTGTTCAGGTCCTGATAGGCCCCTTTCCCGGGCGGACTGTAGATATCCGCGCCGCCTCTCTGCTCATTTTTCCCATAGGTGTTTTTCCCGGAGACACCCATTTTTACAATACTTTCCATAAGCTCCCGCCCCTGTTCTATGTGCTGATATGTATTTCTAAAATACTGTCTGTTTCACAACACGAAATCACGAAATCTATTCAATATTTTTGCAACAATATTTGCAAAACATCTATCATTTTAACATGAGAAGAATCGAGAAACAAGGTTACAAGAATACAATGCCTCGAATGGTATTACAAATCACAAGGATCCAATGCCCGAATGGATTCATGTAAAAAGATTATAAGCCTGCAAAACTTCGAAAGGCACTGCGTACTGCTCCCGCCATATAAAGGGAGCCGAACGAGACGACCGGAAGTGCCCCCTCCTCTGACGTGTCCTCTGTCCCGCAGCCTCTGCCTCCGAGCCGGACCGCCAGGGACAGTGCCTCTTTGATTCCTTCTGCCGCCGTCCCGCATGGCTTTGCGTAAAAACCCCTTTCCTGCAGTTCCGCCGCCAGTTTTTCCGCGGGAAGGGCGCGCGGACTGTCAGGTGTCAGGCAGACAAAACCTGCTGCAAAGGGAGTAATAATATCGATCACAGCACGGTAGTCCTTGTCCGCGAGCATGCCCATGAGAAAAACAGCCTTTTTCCCCTGATCAGCCTCTCTCCCCGGCAAGTCACTCTCACGATCCGGCAGATCACTGTTGCAGTCCGGCAGGTATCCCCGGAGGGATTCGGCCAGCGCCTCAGCACACTGAGGGTTGTGTCCGCCGTCCAGAATAAACAGCGGATGTCTGGAAAGAACCTCAAAGCGGGCCGGCCACCGGACTTCCGCCAGCCCCTGACGGACCGCCCCCTGCGAAATCTTCCAGCCCCGCCCTCTCATGGCTTCGACAATAGTCAGGGCGGTGGCCGCATTGTGAAGCTGATATTCTCCAAGAAGACCAAGACGCAGGGGTTCATCTGCAGAAATAGCTATATCCTGCGAGGCCGGAGCCTGGTCATGAAGAAAGCGGAAGGTCTGACCCTCAAGTCCCTTTTCAATCAGCTGGATCCTGCTGTAACGTGCTATATGAAGAGGGCATCCTTTTTCCTCACAGACGCGCCGCACCACATCCATCACCTCTGCTTCGTTCTCATAGCACACAACATCCGCGCCGGATTTGATGATCCCGCACTTGTTGCCGGCAATCTCCGCCAGGGTGTTGCCCAGATATTCCGTGTGCTCCAGCCCGATATTGGTGATAACAGCCACTTCCGGTGCGTCAATGACATTCGTGGAGTCAAAAATACCGCCCAGACCCACTTCCAGCACGACAATATTGCAGTTTTTTTCTGCAAAATAAAGCAGACCGATCGCCGTGATGATCTCAAACTGACTCGGATGGTCCTCCATGGAATCTGCCGCGTCGCGCACACGCGCCGTGATCCTGCACAGCGCTTCTTCCGTGATATACTCGCCGCAGACCTGGATCCTCTCCCTGAAATCTTCAATATATGGGGACGGATAAAAACCGGTCACATAACCCGCCTCCCGCAGGATCCGCTCCACCATGGCACAGGTGCTGCCCTTGCCGTTGCTGCCCGCCACATGGACGAAACGCAGCTGCTTCTGCGGATTGCCCAAAAGCCTCAGCAATTCCTCCGTCCTGGACAGCCCCAGCTTCCACTGACTCCAGGTATGTGCGTTGATATACTCAATTGCTTCTGTTATCGTCATCAGAATGCGCCTCCATGCACCGGAAACAGCGAGGGATCTACTGTGTGCGGTTCTGATGAGTCACTGGGGACGGTTCTGACTGACTCATTGCACGCAATGAGTCAGTCAGAACCGTCCCCAGTGACTCACCGGAATCTTCCCTTCCAGCTCGTCCTCAACTCTCCCCTCAGCCTGTCAAATCAATAGCATCTCTCTCCGCAGACGTATGTCGCTTCCACGCTGTAGTCATCCCCGAGTACAACAAGGTCGGCATCCTTACCGGCTGTAATGGAGCCCTTGGAAGCCTCCATGCCGATCAGGCGCGCGGGGTTGATGGTGCAGGCATTGATGGCGGTCTGCCAGGGAAGGCCTGCCTTTTCAACCAGATTGCGGAGACCCTGATTGACCTTGAGTGTGGAACCGGCAAGATTTCCTGCTCCCACCAGGTGCGCGCTCCCGTCTTCAAAGAGCTCGATCAGATTGCCGCCGAAAAGCGTGCGGGTCCCGGCGGGAAGTCCCTTGACCTTCAGGGAATCTGTGATCATAACCCCGTAATCAGGACCCTTTGCAGTGAAATAGTTGTTCAGTGCCGCCCATGTGGAATGCAGGCCGTCACAGATGATCTCCCCGAATACATTGCGGAAGCGGAAGGATGCGCCGACGATCCCCGGCTCCCGATGATGGTAGGGCGCCATGCCGTTGTAGACATGGGTGACACTGCGCGCTCCGTTGGCAAAAGCCATTGCCGCCTGAGCGAAGGTCGCCGAAGAATGCCCCAGGGACGGGACGATTCCGTTTTCACACAGAAATCTGGTCAGTTTGTATCCCTCATCGTGCTCACAGGCCATGGTCACGATCCGGATCATTCCCCCCGAAGCAGCCAGATACCTCTTGAACTGGTCCAGATCCGGAGCAACACAAAACTGTTCCGGCTGGGCGCCCTTATATTTCTGGTCCAGATAAGGTCCTTCGAAATGAATGCCCAGAATCTTCGCTCCCTTTACAGACGCCGGGTCGGACTGCTGCAACCGCGCGGTTTTTGCAACATTCCGAAGAGCCTTTGTCAGTACCTCTTCTGATTGGGTGATCGTTGTCGGAAGTATGCCGGTCACACCCTCGCTGACAATGTTCTTCAGCCAGTTCCGCAGTCCCTCTTCCTCTGCGTCATTTGTATCAAAACCATATGCCCCGTGTGTGTGCACATCAATGAAGCCCGGGACAAGGCGGCGGTCACCAAAATCTTCGTCTGCCGCATTTGTTCCATAAGGATAGACGGCCGAGATTTTTCCATCCGAGATCTCAACCTGTGCCTCCATCCATTCGTTCAGCACCCAGACTCTTTTACTCTGCAGGATCATGGGTTCTCCTTTCTTTCCCGACATACTTCATTTCTATACCTTCTATACCTGTGGTTATAAGCATGACTCACAAAATGACCCGTGGTTCTGAGCACGACTCACAATTCTACACTTGCAAACCAGTGCACTGTATCAGCCCTTTTTAATTCCCAGTTCTTTTTTCAGCTTTTTGAAGCGGTCCTTTTCCTTTTTTGCTACATAGCCCGGATCAAAGAGGCAGTGCTGCAGCACATCGGCATCCTTGAGGATCTCCTCCAGGGGTCCGTTTTCCATCTTTTTGTCGCTGTGAAAAAAGATGGCCTGGTAGATTTTTCCTATTTCTTCTTCAGTAAAAATCCCCGACTCCTGCAGGATCTGTTTGGCCATCTCCGCGCCCCTGTGGGCGTGATCCACAGCGTTCCCCGTGGTATAAGTAGCGATGTCATGCAGATAACCCGCTGCCGCGGCAAGCTCAATATCTTCTCCCCTCCGCATAGCCAGCAGTACACAGGCCTCGGCAACACCGAACATATGCACATATCCGCTCGCCCGCAGGGATACATTCGGTACCTGCTCCAGCAGGCCGCTCACAATTTCACGAACTGCTTCGATCCGGTCTGTTCTGATTCCTGTATCCATCGCACACCACCTTTTTCACACATTTTCCAACATGTTTCGGGCATCATCCCATGACCACACGTGCAGACAATCCAGCGTCATCAGGCACCGACAATCCGGCATCCTCAAGCTCATGACGATCAGGCGTCATCAGGCGTCAAGATCTCCGCCGAAATTCTCCAGAGAATCGATCGTAATCCTGCATCCCGGCTTCACATGCTGCATGACGAATTTCATGATATTTTCGGGAACTGCCACACAGCCTCCTGTATAAGGTCGGTTATTCCTGAAGCAATGCATGAAAAAGCCGAATCCTTTTTCATACTCACATTCCGCATTATACCCCATATTGAGGCAGTACTGGTAAGCGTAATCATAGTCTGCTATCCGCTCGCTGTTTTCTGTATCCAGCTTCGGGAGGTCCACCAGCCTGGAGCCTTAACATAACAGCTGCGATTCCATTGTCCGTGTTATCTGCGTTGTCCGCATTGTCTGCCTTATCTGCGTCGTCCGCCTTATCCGTTTTATCCGTCCTCACAGGGCTTTACGAAGCTCTTTTAATAGTGCCGTACAGCCCTGCAGCACATCCTCCCAGGTCTCATCAAAATTGTCCGTGTACCACGGATCTGCCACCTCCTGGCCGGTTCTGCCGCAGTGGTCCAAAAGAAGTGATATTTTCCCGTCCGGATCGCCGCCATAGATATGCCTCATATTATAGGCATTCGCGTAATCCATCCCGATCAGATAATCGAACCGGGCATAATCATCCCGCGTCGTTCTGCGCGCACGCTTTCCGCCCGGATCGATCCCGTGCTCCCTAAGCTTTGCACGCGCCGGCGGATACACCGGATTGCCGCGGCCGCCCCAGACTTCTTCCGAGCTCGTCGCTGCAGACTCAATATAAAAACAGTCTGAAAGCCCCGCTTTCCGGACAAGGTCTTTCATTACGAATTCTGCCATCGGAGAACGGCAAATGTTGCCGTGACAGACAAACAGTATTTTTATCACCTTTTTATAACCTCTTGTATCTTCTCAAAACTTCTCAAATCCAGTATTTATGCGGGTCTCAGCGATTCGGCCTCTCCGGCTGTCTTCGCGTATCTTCTCATAAGTTCCTATATTTTTTCAGTGAAGTGTCCCAAAATCTGTCCCAATTTTCAAAAGTTGGGACACCGTGATATCTTCCTCTTCTCCATGGCAGAGTTCAGCTTCCTACTGCCCTCTTCCTGCGGTTGAGCCATGCTTCATTTCTCT